>SDBV01001838.1_pt1 | contig 31768 bp, 26 predicted proteins | sample 2277081 | NCBI WGS metagenome assembly SDBV01 (sample SAMN10402039, study PRJNA504765) | marine sediment metagenome | isolation source: marine sediment core GS10_PC15, 223 cmbsf | place: Arctic Ocean: Southern Knipovich Ridge | collected 2010 | reverse complement strand
ATATCAATTCATCATGGTAAAGATAATAAAATTGAAACATTAAAAGAGACTTATTTCCCTAATTCTCTTGGTTTACTTTACAGTACTATAACTGCTTATCTTGGTTTTAAAGTTTTAAATGATGAGTATAAAGTTATGGGGCTTGCAGCTTATGGTAAGCCTAGTTATTATGAAAAATTTAAAGAAAAATTAATTGATATAAAAGATGATGGTAGTTTTTCTCTAAATATGGATTACTTTTCTTACACCCATAAAGAACAGATGTTTAGTAATAAACTAGAAGAAGAATTTGGACAAAGAAGAAATCCTGGAGAAGCTATAGAAGAAAGGCATAAAGATATTGCAGCTTCTTTACAAAAATTAACTGAAGAGATTGTATTGTTGATAGTAAATCACGCTTACAAATTAACAAATTCAAAAAAATTATGTATGGCTGGGGGTGTGGCTTTAAATTGTGTTGCTAATGGCAAATTATTGCAAAAAGATTTATTTGAAAAAATATTTATTCAACCTGCAGCAACCGATTCTGGTGGTTCAATGGGAGCAGCTCTTTATACTTATCACCAAATATTAAAAAAAGAAAAAGTTTGGTCGATGGATAGTGCTTATCTTGGACCTTCTTTTAATAATAAAGAAATTAAAGATTTTCTTGATAAATGTAAAATAGAATATGCAAAATTGAGTGATGAAGATTTGGTTAAAAATGTTGCTAATTTGTTGTCACAAGATAAAATAGTTGGATGGTTTCAAGGAAGAATGGAATTTGGACCAAGAGCTCTTGGTAATAGGAGTATACTAGCTAATCCAAAAAATCCTGAGATGAAAAATATTGTAAATAAAAAAGTAAAACATAGAGAAGAATTTAGACCATTTGCTCCTGCAATGTTAATTGAAAAAGCTGGTGAATATCTTATTTATAATTATGATAGTCCATTTATGACTATAAATTTTGAAACTAATATAGATACAAGGAAAAATATTATATCGGCTACCCATATAGATGGGACAGCAAGAGTTCAAACTGTTTCTAGAGAAAGAAATAAATTATTTTATGATTTGATAAAAGAATTCGAAAACTTAACTAATGTGCCTGCTTTACTCAATACATCCTTTAATGTTAAAGGTGAGCCAATTGTTTGTAGTCCAGAGGATGCTTATAATTGTTTTAAGAATACAGATATAAATTATTTAGTTTTGGGGAATTATTTAATATCAAAAGATTAAATGGAAAAAAAGGTAGAAAGATTATTGGATTGGGTCCGTGGAAAGAAGGTTTCTCCTATTACAATAGAATTGAATCCGACTGAAAGATGTAATTTAAAATGTAGGAGTTGTTGGCAAAGAGCAAATACTACTAAAAAAAATGAACTTTCAACTGATAAACTTCTTTCTATTGTTAAAGAAGCTGCTGAACTTGGAGTAAAAGAATTTAGAATTCCTGGTTCTGGTGAACCTTTCATTAGAAATGATATTCTTGATGTGATGAGAGAGATAAAGAAGCATAATATGTATGGTCTCTTAATAACAAATGGTACGCTTCTTACTGGGGAAATTATAGAGGAACTTGTTAGGATTTCTTGGGATTGTATAACTTTTAGTATTGATGGCCCAGATTCTGAGACTAATGATTACTTGAGGGGGGATGGTGTGTTTGAAAAAGTTATTAAAAATTTAGAGCTATTCAAGAATATAAAAAAAGATAAACCATTGATAAGATTTAATGTTGTTCTATCAAATAAAAATTATAATAGGTTACATGAAATGATTTTATTGGCACACAAAATGGGTTGTGAAGATGTGCAATTTCAAGCAATGACTGTATGGGGAGAAGAAGGAAAAAATTTATTGTTAAATCAAAAACAAAAAAAAGAATTGCCTGAATATATTAAAAAAGCAAGAGAATTTGCTGAAAAATATAATATTTTTACAGATATAGAGAATTCTTTGGAAACCGAACTTATTGATAATACAAATAAAATGGATGAAGTTATTAGAGAAAAAAGTAATGATAAAAATAAATTTCTTTCCTTGCCTTGTTTTGAGCCTTTCTATAATATGATAATAAGACCAGATGGGTCTGTTGGACCTTGTGCTGTATTTGGAAGAGAAGAAAGTGATAGTGTATCTGGAAAAACTTTGCAAGAAATTTGGTTTGGGAATGTTTTTGATAAAATAAGAGAAAGTCTGTTAAATAAACAACTTTTTTCTTTTTGCAAACAGTGTTGTACTGCGGTTCATGTAGAGAATGTTAAAATAAAAAATAAGTTGGCTACTTTTTTAAAAAATGAATAAAAAAATAAAAAAAGAAAGTGTAAGAAGACTTGCGAAATGGGCTTCTGGTAATCCACAACCACCAATTAGAATTGATCTTGAACCATTATTTGGTTGCAATCTTGAATGTAAATTCTGCTGGCAACGTTCACGTGAAAGAGTAGATGCATGTGATTATAGCAATCCCTTAAATGAAAATAGGATTTTGGAGATAGTAAGAGAAGCTGCTAAATTAGGGGTACTAGAATGGCAAATAGCTGGTGGTTGGGAGCCAATGGTGAAGCCAGATTTTTGCATGCAAATAATGAATCTAATTAAAGAAAATGGGATGTATGGTTGTTTAACAACTAATGGAACTTTATTTACAGAAAAAACGATAAAAAATCTTATTGAGATTGGTTGGGATCAAATTTTGTTTAGTTTAGAAGGACCAACTGCAGAAATTCATGATTATTTAACTGGTTTTAAAGGTTCTTTTGAAAAAAGTGCTAATACAATGAGATTATTTAAAAAATGGAAACAAAATCTTGGGAAGAAGAAACCTGTTTATAGTTTTCATACTGTTCTTACTAATAAAAATTATGATAAAGTATCTGATATGGTAAAATGGGGGGCTGAATTGGGTTGTGGGGGAGTAATGTTTGATCCAATAATAGCATGGTCTGATGAAGGAGAAAAATTAAAATTAAATTCTCAGCAAGAAGAAGAATTCAAAGTGTATGCAAAAGAAGCTTTGAAGATTTCTAAAAAATTAAATGTTCCTACAAATCTTTTTAATTTACTTGAAGTGGAGCTTATTGATAGGAAAGAAGTTGAGGATATTATAATAAGGGATGCAAGTAATATTGTAAAAAATGATGATTCTTTTCTTTCTGCTCCATGTTTTGCACCGTGGCTAAATCTTGAAATTAGGATAAGTGGTCATGTTGTTCCTTGCAGAATTTGTAATTCTCATCAAAATGTGAATAAAATTCATAATAAAAATTTAAAAGATATTTGGTGTGGTGATTATTTTAATAAAGTAAGGGGGCAGATGTTGAAAGGGGAATTGCCTTCCTATTGTGCTGATTGTTCTTCGGGTGTTGTTGTAAATATTAGGGAAGTAAGGAAAGAATTGTTAAATGTTTCTAGAAATCCTCTTTTAAGATTAAGTTTGAAAAAATAAAATGGATAAAAACGAAAAAGAGAAAGTAAAAAGATTATTGGATTGGTCTAAGGAAATAAAGCAAGGACCTTTTAAAATCGATATTGAATTACATAGAAGATGTAACCTAAATTGTCTTTCTTGTTCTAGAAGAGCTGATGAAAAATATAAACATATTAATGAATTTTCTAAAAGAATTGAGATGTCTTTAGAAAAATGGTTGAATATTATTAAAGAGGCTGCTGAACTTGGAGTGAGAGAATGGCATATTGCAGGTGGTGGTGATCCTCCTTTTGTACCAGAACTTGCATTCCCTGTAATGAGTTTAATTAAAAATTACAATATGCTTGGAATTCTTACAACTAATGGTACTAATTTATCTCAAGAACATATAAAAAATCTTGTAGAAATTGAATGGGATAGAATTCACTTTAGTATTGATGGACCTAATTCTGAAATACATGATTATTTGAGAGGAATTCCTGGAGCTTTTGATAAAGTAACAAATACAATTAAATTATTGAAGGAATTAAGAGGAGAAAAAGAAAAACCTATAATTAATATGAATACGGTTTTATCAATTAAAAATTATGATAAATTGCCTGGTATGGTTAAATTAGCTAAAGAACTTGGTGTTGAGTATATGTTTGTTGAGCCATTGATAGTTTATTCTGAATATGGTAAAAAATTAAAACTAAATGAGGAACATAGAAAAGAATTTCCAAAATATCTAAGAAAAGCAAAAGCTTTTGCTAAAAAATATAAAATAGATTCTAATTTTACTTCTTTTGATCAGAATTTAAGTGATGAATTGATAGAAAATAGTAGTTCTATGAATATTGTTGTTAAAGAAGACATACAAAAATGTAAGGGTAATGATTTTTTATCTTCTCCTTGTTATGATCCTTTTTTTCATATGACTATTAAGGCGGATGGTAGAGTAACATCATGTGATATTGCAACTGATGCTGCTGAGAATATAAAAAATAAATCACTAAAGAAAGTATGGTTTGGTTCTTATTTTGAAATGTTAAGGAAAGATTTGTTTAAGAAAAAAATACCTCAATTTTGTGCTCAATGTAATCCTAGCCATACAACCCAAAGAAGAAGACTTCGGAATGATATGATGAAATTAATTGGATGATGGAAAGTAAAATAGATAGAATAAAAGAATGGCTTAATGGAAAAAAAGCATCTCCTTGGAAGATGCAAGTACAACCTACAGATAGATGTAATTTGAATTGTAAATTTTGTTGGAGAAATTCCTATTCTAGACAAAAAGAAGAACTTACTAAAGAAAAATGGCTGGATATAATCAAAGAATCTTGTGATGCTGGTATGAAAATGATAACTATTGTGGGTGGAGGAGAACCCTTGGTTAGACCAGAAGTAACAATTGCTATGGCTAAAGAAATTAAAAAACATAATGTTGATGGTTCTATAGTAACTAATGGAACTCTGTTTACTGAAAATATTGTTAAAGATTTAATAAAAATTGGTTGGGATGGAATTTCTTTTAGTATAAATGGAACTAAAAAAAATGATGATTTTCTAAGAGGTGTAAATGGAGCATTTGATAGAAGCATTAATTCTGTTAAGCTTATTAATCATTGGAAGAAAAAAATGGGATGTGAAAAACCAGTTTTAACTTTTCATATTGTTATAACAAGATACAATTATAATGAAGTTGTAGATATGGTGAATCTAGCTAATCAATTGGATGTAAAAATAGTTCTTTTTAAATTAGTGAATGAAGGAGAAGATGGTGGAATAAAAAAATTTTCTGTTAAAAAAGAACAAATTCCCATATTAATATCTCAACTTGATAAAGCAAAAGAAATTGCTAAATTACATGATATTGAATTGAAACAAGAATTTAATATTCAACCCTTAGCTAAAGATAAAAGTAATGAATCTTCTGGTGAAATTTTTTCTATACCTTGTGTAAAACCTTTTTCAGAAATAGTTATTTTAGCTGATGGGACAGCTCATCCTTGTTGTGTAATATGTGAGAGCAAGTACAAGAATGACTTTAAAAATAAAAATTACTTAGATAATATTTCAAATAAAGGTTTTAAAGAATTATGGGATGGAAAAAAATTTAATAATTTAAGAAAAGCAATAATAGAAAATAAACTTCCAAGGGAATGTTCTTTTTATTGCACTAAAGATATGGTTTTTAGACAAAAATCAAAAGTTATCTATGCTAATGAATGGTAATTAATGAAATAAATTCTTCATATTCTTTTAATGAGTTTCTTCTTTTATTATGATTAAAATGATTTAGAATTGATAAGGCATTTTTTTGGAACTTATTTGCTTCATCTTTTTTTCCTATTTTATTAAGAACTTCTGATATTAGGAGTATTGACATTGCTTTTCTATCACTATAATTTATTTTATTAAATAAATTAGAATTAATATAATTTATTCCCTCTGCTACTTGTTTAAAATTTTTTTCTCTTATTTCGGTTTTGATTATATGACAAATACTTTTTGCTTTTTTCCATGGGTCCTCTATATAATTTGTAATGCTTTTTGCAATATTTAAAAAATAACTCTCATTCTTTTTATGGTATACTTCTAAAAAAGTTCCTGAAATAACTTCAAATGCATTATCTCTAACCCAATAGAATCTAATTTTTCTAGCTTGTTTTAAAGCAATATTAAGAAGTTTTAAGGATTTACTAAAATCTAACTTTTCTAAGAATAGTCTAGCTGTTATACATAATGCAACTGTTTGTCTCCATAGTTGGTCTATATTAGAAACTACTTTAAAAATTTCTTTTTCATTAGAATTTTTTTTAACTACAGATTTAATTTCTTTAATTTTTTCTTTGTCTAGGTAAATGAATAAAAAAAGAGAGTTTATATTTTCTTCAAAGGATTTTTTTGGAATGTTTTTATTTTTTGAAAATTCTTTTAAGTAAGACTGTATTTCTTTTTTACGTTTTAAGTAATATTCATCAATTTTATCTAAAGATCCTATTGCTTCATTTAAAATTTTTTTTACAAGAATATTTTCCTTTTCAGAATTGGTTAATTCATAAGCCACATAACAAAGATAATTCGTAAATTTCCAAGGATTTTTCTCTTTTATTTCTTTTAATATTTTTAGAGCTTCTTTTATAGTCTCTTTAAATTTATCTTTTCTTTCAATTTTAAAAAAACCTCTTGCAATTTTACATAATTCTCGTGGTTTTTCTTCATCACAACCCCCGCAAATAATTTCTTTTTTTGCTAAATTTAATTGTCTGTAATTCATCTCAATTATAACTAAATCCAAAACTTTTAATATATTTTGATTCTTTTAGAAGATTGTGTTTTTAGGTGAGTTAAATGGATGAGAAAGATAAATATATCAATACCTGGTTAAATGGTGGGAAAGCTCCGCCTTTTATGCTTGAGATAAGACCAACTAACAATTGTAATCTTAACTGTTTACCTTGTAAGGCAAGAGGGAAATCTGAATTTATATCCAAAGAAGAAAATATTTCTAATGAACAATATATTAACTTAATACGTGACGCTTCTAAATTGGGGGTTAAAAGAATACAAATTACCGGTGGAGGGGAGCCTCTTTGTAGAAAGGAACTTACTTTTTCTATTATGAGAACTATTAAAAAATATAAGATAGATGGAGCTCTTGTTACAAATGGAACATTATTTACTAAAAGTATGATAAAAGAGTTAGTAAAAATAGGGTGGGATACTATTTTATTTAGCATTAATGGCCCTAATAAGGAAATAGATGATTATTTAAGAGGCAAGAAAGGAGCTTTTGAAAAAAGTATAGAAACAATAAATCTTTTTACATATTTGAAAAAAAAGTTGAAGAAAGAAAAACCTAAATTGAATCTTGTTCCTGTTTTAAATAATAAGAATTTTTCTAAACTTAATGAATTTGTTGAATTAGCTAATAAGTTTGATATGAATTCAATAGTATTACAACCATTGGAAGTTAAAAATAATAAACTGGGTAATATGTTAAAACTTAATGAAAAACAAAAAAAAGAATATAAATATAATTTAAAAAATATGATAAAACTCGCAAATAAATACCATATTTATGTTAATTTTAATGATATGGATGATGGATTATCAAAAGAGGAAAGAAGAGGAGCTATTAATCAAGATTTCAAAGCTGAAGAGAATAAGTTATTACCAATCCTTTGTTATGAACCGTTTCAATTTATGCTTGTTAATGTAAATGGTGAAGTTTATCCTTGTCATATTTGCTCTACACCAGATGATAAGATAAATTTTGGGAATATCAAAGATAAAAATTTAAAAGATATCTGGTATGGAGAGCATTTTAATAATTTTAGAAAGGATTTAATTAATAAAAATCTTAGTTATAGATGCAAAAAGTTTTGTGTTCTTCAATCAAGGAAAAAATTTACTTCTGAATTGAACCATTTTTAGCTTCAGCTAGCTTTAAAAGTGCTGAAGCCATGAATGCGTTGTCTTCCGCATCACCACAATCAAATTCATTGCATGTTGTAGTATATCCAAAGATATTAGTTTCTACAGATTCTATATTTTCTTGTTTAGCTAGTTCTTCTGCAAGTTCTAAATATTTTTGTGAATCCGAAGTAGAATATAATTCTACATAAGCTATTATCATGCTGGCTTGTTGTACTATGGTTTTACAAACACCATCATTACATTGATTACTATTCAGAATAATTCTTTCTGCACATTCTAGATAATTGTTATTCTTTGTTAATTCATATAATTGAGCTAAATTTAGAATATATGCTGGTTGGTCAAAACTATAAGGTTTTTGCTCATCAAATCTTAGTTCTATATCATTACATGAATTTTTAATTATTTCAGAACCTAATTTAAGTGTATGGTCTAAATATTTTTTATTTTTGGTTAATTCATATATTTCTTTATATAAACGTATTAAATGTGGTCCTTTTTGTTCTATTGTTTTATCTATCCAAGCATCTCCAAGTTCTTTAATATAATCTAAATATTTAACATCATTTGTAGCTTTATACATCAATTTATAACCCCTTAAATAATTTGATTGAACATATCTTTCTCCACAATCAAAATCATCTGGTGGACCACATGAACAATCTTTACAAGATTCTGGTAATTCAGATGGTTTTGTATTAACAAAATCTTCTGCATATTCAAGATACTTTCTTTCTTTGGTAATATCATAAAGTTTAGCAAAGACTTGAATCATCTCTGCCTGTACTTCTCCACTTCCACAGTTAAAATCATCTGGTGGATTACAGATACAATTTGGACACCAATCAGGAGTATTTGTTTGTTTAGTCATAGCGAACTTAATTGCATATTCTAAGAATTTTTTATCTTTTATTTGTTGATATGCTCTCATATTCGCAATAGCCATATACCCTGAATAACGATTATTGCTACAATCAAAATCATCTGGTGGGCCACAACCCATACTACCAGTAGATTTAGTTAAAAGAAATTGTTTTGCATACTCTGTTGGATTTTCAGAATTATCTACGCCAATATAATTTCCTGAAAGGCTTACAATATTTAAAGGTCCTTCGCGATATATAAAATAAAATATATTTAAAAATAAAAGTATTAGAATAAAAATCGCTATTTTTTTGTTTATCATCTTATTTTAAATATACTTTAATCCTATATATATTTTTATATTTTGTTATATTCTTGAATTTTAAGAAATTAAAATGGATGAAAAGATTAAAAGATTATTACAATGGTCAATGGGAAAGAAAGCAGCACCTCATATGCTTGAGATATGGCCAACTTTTAAGTGTAATCTTAAGTGTATTTTTTGTGCTCATAATTTAGAACGGAAAAAAAAGAGCGTTGATTATTCTAAAGAGATGAAATTAAGTAGATGGCTAGAAATATTAGATGAAGCACATAAGATGGATGTTAAATTAATTAGGCTTGCTGGTGGAGGTGAGCCTATGAATGCGGATAATATTTCTTTATTTACAACTAAGGTAAAAAATTTAGGTATGAAAGGTACTATGACAACCAATGGTACTCTATTTGATGAAACTCTAATTAAAGATTTGGTTAAATCTGAATGGGATGAAATAGAATTTAGTATCGATGGTCCGGATGCTGAGATTAATGATTTTTTAAGGGGAAAAAGTTTTGATAAAATAATAGATACATTAAAACTTTTTAACCATTATAAAAAAAAGTTGGGGAAGAATAAACCAGAAATATATTTTAATACGGTCTTCAATAAACTTAATTTTGATAAAATTGATCAAATGCTAGATTTAGCAAACAGTGTTAATTGTAAAAAGATACTCTTGTTAAATTTAAACATTGATACTCCTGAAAGTGAGAAATTAAAACTTACTAAAACACAAATAAAAAAGTTCAATGATAATATTTCTTCTTTGAAAAATAAAGCTAAGAAATTGAATGTTTATTTATGTTTAAACTTAGTGGATTATTTGAAAGATGAAAAGAAAAAAGAAGATTTTATCTTGCCTAATATGAGTAAAAATTTTAAGTTTTTAGAAGTTCCCTGCTTTGAACCATGGTATTCTATGCAGATTAGACATGATGGGTTGATATCTCCTTGTTATGCTGGTTTTTGCAATAGTGGAGAAAATATGCATACAGAAAGTTTAGAGTCTATGTGGTATGGAGATCATATGAATCTTATCAGAGAAAATCTATTAAAAAAGAAACTTATTGGAGATTGTTCATTTTGTATGGATAGTGTAAATCTTCACAATTCTAGCAGAATAAGAAATGAATTAATTGATTATTATTTGAAAATAAAACCTAATGAGAAACTTATTTTAAACAAAATAAAAAATGCATAAAAAAGATGAAGTAATAGAGAGATTAGAAAAGTGGGCACATGGAATTCCTCAACCACCAACTACAATAGAACTTGTACCAACCGATAAATGTAATTTTAATTGCGGGAGTTGTTGGAGACAAGGGATTTCTGATGAAGATCTTGAGAAAAAATATGGTGGAGAAATAAGTGATGAACGTCTTCTCAAATTAATTGATGAAGCACATAAATTGGGGGTTTTGGAATTTGCATTTGTTGGGGGTGGGGAGCCGTTGTGTAGAGATATAACTTACAAACTTATGAAAAAAATTAGAGGGTATGGTATGGAAGGGGACCTTGTTACTAATGGAAGTCTTTTAACTAAAAATATGATGGAAACTTTAGTAGAACTTGGTTGGACAAGAATTAAATTTAGCATTGATGGTTCTGACGAAAAATTACAAGATGAGCTTAGAGGGGTTAAATGTTATAGGAATATTCTTGAAAATATTAGGATTCTTAATAAGATAAAAAAAGGAAAGAAAAAAGATCTTCCGCGAATTGGTTTTAACACTGTTGTTTCAAATAAAAATTATAAAGATTTGCCAAATATAATTGATCTTGCTCATGAAGTTGGATGTAATGAAATATTAATTCTTCCATTAACTATTTTTTCGGATGAAGGAAAAAAATTAAAAATGAATTATGAACAAATGATTGAATTTCAAAGTATTATAAAAGAATGTCTACCTAAATTGAAAAAATATAATATTTTTTCGAATCTTGAGGAATTTATTGATTTAAGATACATTGACAAGACTAATAGTATGCATGAAGTTTTAATGGAAGAAGCGGAAAAAGTAAAAGAAAATCATACTGGAAACTTTAATACTGTACCTTGCTTTGAACCATGGAAACATATTACAATTATTGCTAATGGTAATATTGCCTGTTGTTTTAATGATTATGTATGGAATACTAAAGTAACAATAAAAAATCATACACTAAAAGAATTATGGTATGGTCTTGAATTTGAAAAGTATAGGGAACAGATACTCACAAGGAAATTGCCTGAAGCATGTGCTACTTGTTGTGTATGGAGAGTATTTGAAACTAAAAGAATACGTGAGAAATTAAGATTATGAAAAATATGGTAAAAGATGATGGGTTATTCAAATTAAAAAATTGGATTGATAATTCTTTTTCCACACCTTATAAATTTAATTTTGATATAACCAATAAATGTAATGCTAGTTGCTTGTTCTGTGAAAGAGCTGAAAACAAAAATCCAGATAGTGTGTCAGATAAAGAGTGGATGAATGTAATAGCTCAAGGAATAAAATTGGATGTAATGGAATGGTGGATTACTGGTAGTGGAGAACCTTTATCAAGAAGTAAACTGATTTTAAAAATTTTTGAAACTGTTAAAAAAGAATCACCAAGTTCTTTGTGTAAGGTGACTACCAATGGTTCTTTATTTACAGATGATATTATCCAAAAATTCGTAAAAATCGGTGTAGATAATATTTCTATTAGCCTTGATTCTCCTGGTGAAAAGACTCATGATTTTTTAAGAGGGAAAAAAGGGATATTCAAGAAGGTTATGTATACATTAACAGGATTTAATCATTGGAAAAATGTGTTCAATTCTAACAAACCAAAAATAAATTTTAATACGGTTTTAACATCACAAAATTATAATCAATTAAATAAATTGGTAGATTTAGCTTCAAAATTTGGAATCACTAACCTATCTTTAAACCCCTTAAGAATTAGTAAGTCCAATATCAAAAGAGTAACTCAATCGAGTTTAAGATTAACTTCAAAACAAAAGAAAGAAGCGGCTAAACAAATACAATTAATTCAAAAGAATATAACTAAAAAAAGTACTCCATTAGAATTTAATGGGTTTGAGCAGCTAGAAATGGGTGCGATTGTTAGTAAGTCAGCAGAAGGATTCGATGATAAATTATCAAGATCTTTAAATTTTAAAGATAGTTTTCTCAATAGTCCTTGTTTTGAACCTTGGTTAACGATGTCATTTAATTATAATGGGGATGTTAATTATTGCACTTCTTGCGGGTATTGGAAAAAGGCAGAAAATATCAAAGACAAATCATTAAAAGATATTTGGTTTGGAGATTCTTTTAAATATATTAGGTCTTGTATATTACAACATAAACCCTCAGAGTCCTGTTTTGGTTGTGGGATAAAAATCGTTAGAAAAAATATTAAACGAGAATTAGATAAACATTTTAAAAATGTATAGTCATAAAAAAGAATCTAAAATTGAAATAGAAAGGATAGAACGTTTAGTAAAATGGTGTAAAGATGAAAAAGCTGCTCCAATAAAAATAGATGTTGAATTACATAAGAGATGTAATCTAAAGTGTTTACCTTGTTCTAGACAAGCATCAGATTTTGATTTAAATAAAGAATCTATGAAAAAAGAAATGCCTCTTAAGAAATGGCTTGAACTAATTAATGAAGCAAGGGAATTAGGTGTGATGATTTGGAACATTGAAGGTGCAAATGAGCCTATGGCTTTTCCAGAATTAACTATGTCGGTAATAAAAAAAGTTAAGGAAAAAGAGTTGTATGGAATCTTAACAACTAATGGAACTTTATGGGATGAAAATTCTATTAAAGAATTAGTTGAGATTGGTTGGAATAGAATTCACTTTAGTTTAGATTCTTCTAATGAAGATGTTCATGATTATTTGAGGGGTGTAAAGGGGGCTTTTAAAAAAACTGTAGAGAACATACTACTTTTGAATAAATGGAAAAAACAGTTGCATACAGAATCACCAATGTTAAATATAAATATAATAATAACTAATAAAAATTATAAAGAATTACCAAAATTTGTGGAGTTTTGTCACGAACTTTTAGTAGATTACATATTTGTTGAACCTTTGATGACATTCCACGAAAATGGAAAAGGTTTAAGATTAAATGAGAAAGAAAGAAAAGAATTATTAGATATAATTGTTGTAGCAAAAAAGATTGCTGAGAGGTATGGGATTGATAATAATTTTGCTACAGAAGATGAAAATTTGAATGAAGATTTAGTTAAAAATGAGGATAAAAAAGAAATTCTATTGAATGATGCTAATAATAATGAAGATACCCTCTTGACAGCACCTTGTTTTAAATGTTGGAACAATATGACAATAAAATATGATGGTTTATGTGGACATTGTGGTTTGATTAATAAGGGAGAATATGTTCAAGAAAAAAGTTTGAAAGATATTTGGTTTGGTAGTAATCTTGAAGATATAAGGGAAAAAATGTTAAAAAAGGAACTTCTTGATCATTGCTTTAATTGTGTTCCCTCTGATATAACTCAAAGAAGAAGATTTAGAAAAGAACTTGAAATTAATTTGGTTAAGGAATAATGGATAAGATAGTAGAGAATTTGCTTGATTGGACAAAAAATAAACCTAGAGAACCAGTGCAAATACAATTTCATTTAACAAATTTCTGTAACTTGGATTGTTCTTTTTGTCCTACTAAGATTTTTGTTAAAAATTTGGATAAAAAAAATGAACTTTCTACAAATGATTGGTTGAGAGTTATAGATGATGGTAATAAATTTGGTGTGAAGGAATGGCATTTGTGTGGTGGTGGGGAGCCTTTATTCTTCTATGAAAGATCAAGGAAAATTATGCTTAAAATTAAAGAAGAAGGAAAATATGGTGATTTGATAACTAATGGAACTTTGTTTAAAGAAGATTTTGTTAAGGAGCTTGTAGGATCTAAATGGGATAGAATTACTTTTAGTTTAGATGGTCCTGCTCTTATTAATGATAAAATTCGTGGACCTGATGTTTTTGAGAAAGTTGTTGAAAATATTAAATTATTTTCTTATTGGAAGAAAAAATTGAAAAGTGAGAATCCAAGACTTTGTATTCATGTTGTTGTATGCAATCTTAATATGAAATATATTCCTGATATGGTTAGACTTTCTAAAAAATTAAATTGTCAAGAATTAGTAATAAATGCACTTAACACATGGTCGGAAGATATAAAAAAATTTAAAGTTGAGAGTAAAGAATTGCAAAAATATCTTGAAAAAGCATTAATCTTAGCAAAAAAACTTAATGTTGAAACAAATATAGCAGATTTTATTCATTTTGATTTATTTGAAAAAGCTAATAAGATGGATAAATCTTTAATCAATGATTTAGAAGATACTGAGAAACATAATTTTCTTTCAATGCCTTGTTTTAGACCCTGGTATTCAATGGTTATATTTCCAGATGGAAGAGTTTTACCTTGTTTTGAGCTTAGTGGTGAAGGTGAGAGTTTAAGGAAAAAATCTTTGAAAGAGATTTGGTTTGGTGATTACTTTAAGAATATTAGAAATGGAATAAAAGAAAAAAAATTAAGTTCTAGCTGTTCAAAATGTAATAGTTGGAATTTTCCTAAAGTAAAAGAAATTAGAAATGATCTTGGGAAATATTTAAATTAATATTTTTTAATTCTTTTTGTAATTCTTCATTTCTTATGGCCTGAGAAAGAACACAATTTTTACAATTTTCTAATAAATTTCCTTCTAAAAATCTTTTTCTTAATTCACTAAAGTATTCTCCGTACCAGATTTCTGTTATGCTTTTATCTTTTATATTTTCTTGAATGGAATCTATCATACAGCAAGGTGTTACCTCTCCATTAGCTTTTATTACCAAATGTAGAAAAGGTTCAAAACAAAATTTTAGAAAACTTTTGTTATTTCTATCTCCTTTATTAGATAAGCTACTTATGTTTGTATTTATATTGTATTGCTTTGATAATTTTTCTATATCTCCAATATATCCTTGGAATTCTTCTTTTTGTTCATCATTTAAAGTAATATTTTTTTCAAATTTATCAAATTCAATAAGGGGTATGAAAGTTATATCTTCGCATTCTACATCAGAGGCAAATTCAATTATTTTATCTAACCTATCATAATTTTTATTATGTAAAATTGTGTTAAAAACTATTTTTGGTTTATTTATGCCTAGTTCCTTTTTTATTTTTTTAAAATTTTGAAGACTCTTAAAACTTTTTTTAAATGTTCCATCAATTCCCCGAATAAAATCATGTGCTTTTTCATCTGCACTGTCTAAACTAAACATAATTAAATCCCATTTCATTTTTATGATCTTATTTATATCGTCTTGAGAAAGAAGTGTTCCATTTGTGTTAATGTTTCCAAACATATTTCTTTTTTTAATCTCATTCATCAATCTAAGTGTAGTTTCTTTTCTGATTAAAGGTTCTCCTCCACCTGTAAGAAGCCAATTTTTAACTCCAAGTCTACTGCCCCCTTCTATAATTGATAATAGTCTTTCTTCTTGGATTTCTTTTTTTTCTTCAAATTGTGCATTGATTCCTTGTTTTAGCAAATTCCTTTGGCTAATTCTTGTACCGCACATTGCACATTTTAAATTACATCTGTTTGTTGGCCAAATTTCAATTGAAAGCGGACCTGTTTTATTTCCATTAATCCAGTTTATTACTTTTGAGTTCTTTTCTTCCATTTTAATATTCTTTAAGTTTTTCTCTTATTTCTTGATTTATTGGTAGATGTGTTGAGACGCAATTCTCGCAACCTTCTGGTAAGTCGTGATTCATTATTCTTTCTCTAAACTTGTTAAATTCTTGACCATACCAGATTTCTTTGAAAGTTTTGTTTTTTATATTCTCTGATCTTATTGGTACAGTTGAACAAGGCCATACTTCACCATTAGCCTCTATTTTCGGCCATATCCAAGGTTCATAACAAGGTAAATTGATAAAATCATTTGAAGTATTTTTTAGTATTGTATTTCTAAGTTCTCCTGTTTTCTCAAACTCTAATTCAGAAAATTTAGGAAAATTTGTATTAATGTTCAAAGAAGTTGCTAACTTTTGTGATTCTGGAATAATCTTTTCTTGAAAGTATTTTCTTTGTTTTTGATTTAATTTTATTTTTTCTACGTTTTGATTATTTACGCAGACTGGTTCTACTGTAATACTTTTAATTTTTAAATCAGAAGCAAGTTTAATTATTTCTGGAATCTCTTTATAATTGTATATATTTAGAACAGTCGTAAATTCAAGAGAAGGTCTATTTTTATATTTGTTGAATAATTTAATATTACTTATTATTCTGTTGAATGATTCTCTTTTTCCCCTTAAAAAATCGTGAGTAGCAGGATTTGATCCGTCTATACTAAAAATTACGTTATCCCATCCAATTTCTATTGTCTTGTTTACTAATTTTTTTGTCCATAATGTCCCGTTGTTAATGATTCTTCCTTTAAGCCCATAATGCTTTGCTATCTTCATTATACCAAAGGTCGATTTTGGTTCACATAATGGTTCTCCGCCTCCACTAATCAATATTTTTTTAACACCCAATTTACAAAGTTCTTTTGTTATTGTAAACCATCTTCTTTTTTTTACAGTATCTGCTAAATTATATTCTTGTAATTGCTGATAGCAAAAAGTACATTTTAAATTGCATTTGTTTGTAGGGTAAATTTGTACTGCTTCTGGTGCTTGTGGTTTTTTAGAAGCCCAGTTTACTAGCCTTTTTATTGCTTCTTCCATTTCAAACATAATTTTATTTTTTTAATAAATTCTTAGCTAATTTTGCTAATTTTGTATTGCTTATTTTTTCACTAATTTTAAAAGTCAAAGAATTTTGTAATTTTGTTAGTTCTTTTTCGTGATCGCACATTATTTCTGAATCACATTTTTCCACCAGGTTATTTTCTTTTTTAATTATATTAATTTGTTTCTTAAGTTCCATGTTTTCTTTTAATAGGCTAATAATTTCTTCGTGTAATTTTGGTATGTTCCTGTATTTTGTTATCCCTTTTCTTATCATTCTCATGTCGCCTATTACATTTGGTCTGCATCTTTCACAGTAATTTGGAAGTTTTTTATTTACAAATTGTTTTCTTAACTGTTCTAATTCTTTTCCAAACCAAATATCTGTTAAACTTTTTTTTCTGATATTTTCTTTTGTATTATCATACTCCCCACAATGGGTAACTGACCCGTCAGCTTTTATTATTAAATAAAACCAGGGATAATAACAAGGGATAGAAAGTATAGGATTGGAGAATTTTTTTGTGTCTTCCTCTAGGACTTTTTTAATGTTACTTGTTTTTGATACCAATGAACTTTGAAATTTTTTTTCTTCATCTATGCAGGTGATTGTTGGTAGAACCCCATATTTTTTTCCTAGGTCTTTTGTTTGTGCGATAATATTTGGTAATTCTAATATTTCTTGTTTCTCAAGTTTAAGTTTCTCTCCAATTTTTGTATATGGTATCATTGGTTCAACAAACAAAGCTTGTGCTCCTAATTCATTTGCTAATTTTATCATATTGGGAAGAGATCTGTAATTTAGTTTATTGAGAACAACATTTAATGTTAGAGAAGGATCTTCGCTATTGAATTTATTTTTCCATGAATTAAAAGATTTGACAGTTGATGTTGCTTTTTTAAAAGTTCCTTTAACTCCTCTTAGTTTATCATGTGTTTTTGCATCTGGTGCATCTATACTTATGCATAAATTATCCCAGCCTATCTTTACTGTTTTTTTAATATCCTGTTCTTTCCATAAAGTTCCATTTGTAGTTAGTTCTCCAAACATATCATAGGCTTTTACCATTTCCATTACAGAAAGAGTTGTGTTTGGTCTGCACATTGGTTCGCTAACTCCAGCAATATTCCAATATTTTACACCTAATTCTCCAGACTCTTTGGCTATGTTAACCCATTTTTCTGTGCTTAATTCTATATTTTTTGAATCTTCCAAGTTAGAAGTTCTTCTTGAGCAGACTGTACAATTAAGATTGCATCTTCTATGCAATTCAGCATCTATTCTTACAGGGCCCATTTTTTCACCCTTAAGCCATCTATCCATTCTAAAAGCATATTCTTTCATCCATAGATTATACTTAAAGAATAAAACATTTGTAATCATACTTTCTTCTAACATTTTTTAATTTGATTTTCAAATTTTAAAAGATCATCTCTTAGTTCTTTAGTCATATCAAGTAAACCACAGCTAAAACAACTCTCTTTTGGTTTCCCTTCCGTTATCTCTTTTCTAATTAGATTAAATTTATTACTAAACCATATTTCTTTTAGGCTTTTTTGTTTTACATTACAATCTTTGTAACCTACACCAGGACCACAACATGGAGCTACATTTCCTTTTGGATCAATGAAAAGGGTATAGAAAGGTTCGAAACAAAGTGGAGACAAGAATTTTGGTTTATTTGTTTCATTTGAGTTTCTATTTTTTTCTTCTTCAATCATGTCTATATTTAAGTTTAAATTAAGTTTTTTTGCAATAGTTTTTGCTTTACTAATTTCAGTTTCTGCTTTCTTTTCTTCTTCTGAATTTAACCACAGAGATTTAACTTGGCTGCTTGTTTCCTCATATGATCTCATTGAATGCAATGCAAGTTCATTAACTCCAAGTTTATGCATTACTTTTACCATCTTGGCTATTTTATTGTAATTTTTGTTATTTACAACCATATTTACCTGAATGACTGGTTTGTCTGTTCTGAATTTCTTCTTTAAAATTTTAAAAAGTTTAAATGCTTTCTTTGTTCTTTCAAAAGTTCCTGGAATTCCTCTTAAAGAATCATGTGTTTTTGAATCAGGACCATCTATGCTTATCAATAATCTATCTAATTTTTTACTTACTAAATTTTTTACAATTTCATCTGTAAACAAACTTCCATTAGTTATTATTTCGCAATTTAGATTTATATCGTGATTCTTAACAAGGTTTACTATGTCAATAGTTGTTTTACTCCTTACCATTGGTTCACCACCACCAAAAATACGATACTCTTTAATTCCTAAAGTTAGAGATTCTTTTGTTATTGTAATCCAATCTTCTTCTGTTAATTCATCTTCTTTCTTGAATCTCCCACTTGCTCTTGCAAAAGAATTTGGACAATAAGGACAACTTAAATTGCACCTATTTGTTGGGTACATTATTAGCTTGTATGGAAATGCTTTTTTTTCATGCATCCATTTGTAAAGTCTACTAATTTTATCGACGTAATCTTGATTATTATATCTAAATAATTCTTTTGATACTTCTAACTCTTCCATTCTTTTATTTCTTCTCTAATTTTATTATTTTCTTCATGTAATGGCATACAACAACGAGAACATGCAGAAAGCATTTTTTGTTTAGTCATATTCTTTCTTATTTTATTAAATCTTGGCCCATACCAAATTTCATCAAGAGTTTCCTCGTTAACATTTCCACAAAATGCTTCTTTTTCTTCAGCAAGTACAGCACATGGGGTTACATCTCCATATGCATTTATACAAATACCATACCATGGTAAGAAGCAAGGTGTAGAATTATTTTCGGATAGTTTTACTTCATCCATCTCATTTGGTTTTGTAAAAATATAATTTTCTTTTATCTCGTCTAGGTTTATATTTATATCATAATCTATTGCTAATTTTTTAGATTGGTCAATTACTTTTATTGTTGTTCGAATATCCTTGTCTTTAATTTTCAAATCTTCTATACCTTCTACAAATTCTATCATTGGTAATAGATATATTCTTTTTATTTTTAATTCGTTAGAAAGTGTAATAATATTAGGTATATCTAGAACATTTTTTTTGCATAGAACTGTATTTATTTCTATAGTTGGTGCGTTTGTTTCTGTTTCCTCTTTTATTTTTTGGAGTTTTTTAATTGATGTTATTGTTTTTAAAAAAGCACCTTCTTTTCCCCGTAAAAAATTGTGTATTTCTTTTTTTGAACCATCTACACTGAATCTTATTAAATCCCAATGCATTTCTGTTATTGATTTTAAATCTTCTTCGCTTAAGAGGGTTCCATTTGTAACTAAAGAGCCATCCATACCATATTGTTTTGCTCTTCTCATTATTTCTATGGCGTCTTTTCTAACAAATGGTTCTCCACCAAGAATTCCAAATATTTTTGCATTAAGTTTTTTAGCTTCTTCTAATAAATTTAGTACTTTTTCCTTATCTAATTCTTTTTTATTTGATTTGTTTCTTGGATAAGCACAAAACTTACAATTCAAATTACATTTATTAGTTAAGAATACATCAAACTTAATTGGTCCTTGCTTTTCTCCTTTATTCCAACTAAGAATCCTTTCAATTATTTCTTTTTTCATTTATTGTTATAGATAATTCTTTTCTTATTTCTTGATTTATTGGTAAATGTGTACTAACGCAATTTTCACATCCTTCTGGCAAGTCATGATTCATTATTCTTTCTCTAAATTTATTAAATTCTGAACCATACCAGATTTCTTTGAATGTTTTGTTTTTTATATTTGCATTTAAACTATTAGTAGAACAAGCTCCAATTATTCCGTTGGCTTCAATCTTTGGCCATATCCACGGTTCATAACAAGGCATATTAAAGAAATCATTTTTTTCTTTTTGTTCAAGTAATTTAAATATAAACTTTTTTAATGTTCCTGTCTTTTCTATATTTTTTACTTCTACAAGCGTTTCCAAATTTGTTATAATGCCTAAAGAATTTGCTAATTTTATTGCTTCTGGAATATTCTGTATTAATATTTCTCTTTCTTGCTTATTTAATTTTAATTTTTGAACATTTGGATTACTTACAAAAACTGGTTCAAAAGTTATTACCTTAACTCCAATATCAGATGCTAATTTTATTATGTCTATAATTTCTGTATAGTTTTTATTGGTAAGAACTGTGCTAAATTCTAATGAAGGTCTTTCTTTTTTTAGTTCATTTTTGTATTTTTTGAATAATCTAATGTTATTTGTTGTCTTACTAAAGGCATCTTTTTTTCCTCTCAAATAATTGTGAGTTGATTCATTGGAACCATCTATGCTAAAAATTACATTGTCCCATTCCATTTCAATTATTTCTTTAATTATTTTTTCATTAAGCAAGGTACCATTAGTTACCAGTCTTCCTTCTTTTTTATGTGACTTAATTATGTGCATCATATCTAAAACTAAATCAGCTCTTATTAGTGATTCACCACCCCCACTAATTTGAAAAGTTTCTACTCCCATTTCGCATAATTCTTTAGTTATGTCTAACCACTTTTCTTTTGACATGATATCAGAATAATCATAAGGTTTTAATTGCTGATAGCAAAAAAGACATTTTAAATTGCAATTATTTGTAGGATAAAGCAGGATTCTTTGTGGTGCTTCTTTGCTGCCTAAAACCCATTTTGATAGTCGTTTTGTTACATTATTTAATATATTTTTGTCCATGGAAAACTAAATAAGGCATTCATTTATATTTATTTATATTTTTCAATTAGTCGTTTAAAATGGAAGAGATAATTAGAAGATTATTAAATAAAAATGAAGGAAAATTAGAAGGACCAATAAGCATTCATTTAGATCCTACAAATAAATGTAATCTTCAATGCAGGTTCTGCTGGCAAAGGAGTCATGAAAGAATTGGTTTGGTAGATATTAAAAATGAACTTTCTATTCAAAAACTTTTAGATATAGTAAGAGATGCTTCTGAACTTGGGGTAAAAGATTGGTTAATTTCTGGAGGAGGAGAACCTCTTGTTAGAGAAGGAATAGTAGAAGTTATGAAAGAAATCAAGAAAAATAATATGCATGGTGATATGATCACAAATGGTACACTTTTAACAGAGGGAATAATCAAAGATTTAGTAGAAGCAAACTGGGATAGGATTAGATTTAGCATTAATGCTACAAATTCTGAATTACATGATTTTCTTGTTGATTGCGAAGGAGCTTTTGACAAAGCGGTAAAAGCAATAAAACAAATTAAAAGACTTAGAGAAGAATTAAATAAAAAAGTAGAAATTGGATTTAATACTGTTATTAATAATCATAATTATAAGGAAATTCCTTTGCTTGTAAAGTTTTTACATGAACTTGGTGGAGAAATACTAAATTTACAAACAATTATACTTTATTCGGATAAAGAAAAAATATATGCTCTTGATAAGGAACAAAGAGTAGATCTTAGGAAATATCTTAAGAGAGCTTTGAAGATTGCTAAAAGATATGGTATTAAAAATAATATTTCTAATTATCTAAATCAAGAACTTGTAGATAAATCAAATGAATTAGCTCAAATGGATAAAGTTATTAAAAAGAAAGGAAAAACCAATGAACTTAGTGATTCTTATTGTTTTGAACCTTTTTATTTAGTAACAATAAGGGCTAATGGCATAGTTGGTTCTTGTAGACTTTTTGGGGACGAAGGTGTTGATATTCATGATAAAACCTTGAAGGATGTTTGGTTTGGAGATTATTTTGAAAAGGCAAGAGCAAGTATGTTAAGTGATTCTTTGCCAGATTACTGTAAAAAATGCGGGGCTAATGAATTTACTGAGAATAATAGAATTAGAGAAGAATTAAGAAAAAATGAATTTAACAAATGAAATAGTTAAAAGATCCGAAAAATGGTTAGAAGGTAAACCCCAAAATCTTGTTCAATTACAACTTAATCCAACCGATAGATGTAATTTAAAGTGTATATTTTGTTGGCAAAGAGATGATTTTAAAGTTAATTATGAAAATGAACTAAAAAAAGAAAGATATTTTCAGTTGATAGACGAAGCTGCTGATCTGAATGTTAAAAGTATGGAAATTACTGGGGGCGGGGAACCGTTATGTAGAGAAGATGTTACTTTATCTTTGATTAAAGAGATAAAGAAGAAAAATATGTTTGGTTCTTTGATAACTAATGGAACTTTATTTAATGAAAATAATATAAAAAAAATAGTAAAATCTGGGTGGGATGAAATTATTTTTAGTTTGGATTCTCCTTTTAGAGAAACAAATGATAAATTAAGAGCTGTTCAAGGTTCTTTTGATAAGGTAATTCGTTCTATAGAATTATTTAATCGCTATAAGGAAGAAAAACCAAAGATTTGTATTCATACTGTTCTTTGTAATAAAAACTATAATCAGATTCCCGATATGTTTAAGTTAGCAGAAAAATTAAAGTGTAAAAATATTTTTTTTGAGCCTGTTGTAACAGTAACTATTTCTACAAAAATAGCAGATGGGTTAAAACTTAATGATAAACAAGGAACTGAATTACAAAAATATATTAGAGAAGCTAAAAAAATTGCCAGTAAATTTAGGATAGAAAATAATTTACAAAGTTTGGAGACTGGACTTATTGATAAAACCAATAAAATGGATTGTTTTATTAAAAAAGAAGCTAAAAATAACTTTCCAATTTGTTTTGAACCTTTTTATAACATGGTAGTTAGACCAAATGGAAGAACAGGTCCTTGCTGTATGTTTGATTATTCTCCAGAATATTTAAGTGAAAAAAGTATTAAAGAAATATGGCACGGGAAGTTCTTTAATCAAATGAGATATCAACTTATCAAAGGGAAATTACAAAGCTATTGTTCTAAATGCAATCCAAGTCAAGTTGTAAATAATAAATTAATAAGAGAAGGATTAGAATGCAAGAAAAAATAGAGAGGCTTTCAAAATGGTTTTCTGGAAATAAGCAATTACCTTTTTCTTTAGATATTAATCCAACTGATTCTTGTAATCTTCATTGTTTAAGCTGTTGGTTACGTAATAAAAAATTTAAGAGTCTAGATTCAAAAGAATATGAGTTAAGTGATAAAAAACTTTTACAATTAATTGATGAAGCTATTGAGTTTGGTATAAAAGAATTCGAGATTAGTGGTGGTGGAGAGCCATTGAGTAGGGGGGTTACATTTGAATTAATGAAAAAAATAAAGAATTCTAAAGCAAAAGGGAGTATTACAACTAATGGTATACTTTTTACAGAAAAAATAATAAAGAAATTGGTTGAGATTGGATGGGACAGGATTATTTTTAGTATTGATGGTGGAAATTCTGAGATTAATGATTATTTAAGAGGGGAAAGTTTTGATAAAATTGTTAAAAATATAAGAATATTTAATGAATATAAAAAAGATAAACCACTGCTTTCATTTAATACTGTTATAAGCAATAAAAATTATAATCAATTAAAAAATATTGTTAGACTGGCTTCAGAAATTGGTGTTGACTCTATTAAATTTGAATCTTTAACAATACATTCAAAGATTGGAAAAAAACTTGAGTTAAATGGAAAACAAATAGAAGAATTGCAACAAGATATTCATAAAATTGCTAGTCTTTCTGAAGAACTTAATGTAAAAACAAATATATTAGATTTTAATACTGATTCAGTAAATCAAGATAAAGTTAATTTCTCAAATATAGTTTGTTATGAGCCATGGTATCATCTAGTTATAAAAACTGACGGATCTGTTGGGCCTTGCTGTTTATCTGATGATAAAATGATTAATATAAAAGAAATGTCATTAAGAGATATATGGTTTAGTCCTTATTTTGAAAATTTAAGGGAAAGTATTCTAAAAAGAAATCTTCCTCGTTATTGTTCTATTTGTAATGTTGGACAAGTTTTTCAGAACCAATTGATAAGACAAGAATTAAAGAAATAAAATGCAAGAAAAGATTGATAGATTGTTAAAATGGTCGCAAGAAAAGAAAGCTTTTCCATTTGGTATAGAACTAAGTCCAACCTTAAAATGTAATCTTGAATGTAGGTTTTGTTGGAGAGGAGAAGCTGATGGAATTGATTATGATAAGGAACTATCATTTGAAAAATATAAAGATATTATAAAGGAGGCATTTGAACTTAAAGTAAAAGAAATTAGAATTATTGGTGGTGGAGAAGCTTTTTGTAGAAAAGATATGTTAAAAATTATGAAATTAATTAAACAAGAAAATTTCTATGGTTATATTTGTACTAATGGAACACTTTTTAATGAAGATTCTGTAAAAGAACTAATAAGAATTGGTTGGGATTATATCAAGGTTAGTTTGCATGGTCCTGATGCTGATACCCAGGATTTTCTTACTGGGGTAAAAGGTTCCTTTGATAATGTTATAAAAAATATCAAGTTATTTCAAAAATATAAAAAAGATAAACCTGTTACAGAAATTGGTATTGTTTTAGTAAATAAAAATTATAATAAAATATTGGAAATGATTGAACTTGCAAATAAGTTAAGTGTCCAATCTGTTTTTATTGAACCAATCACAGTATATTCTGATGTTGGAAAAAAATTAAAATTAAATGATGAACAAAGAAAAGAATTCGTAGAGATAGCAAAAGAAGCTAAACAATTAGCTGATAAATATAAAATACAAACAAATTTAGAGTGTTTTTTTGATACTAATCTTATAAAAAATACAAATAAGATGAAAGAAATTATAAAATTTGATTTACAAAATCCAGAAAATAAAAATGATTTTTTTTCAATACCCTGTTATGAACCCTTTTATAGAATGGGAATAAGGGTAGATGGTGTTGTTGGACCATGTGGTTTTTTTGATACTGAAAGTTTTGTCAATGTAAAAGATAAATCTCTTAAAGAAATTTGGTTTGGTGATTATTTTCAAAAAAGAAGAAATCAAATGTTAGAGAAAAAATTATCAGATTATTGTGCTAAGTGTTGTACAACATTGGTGGCTAATAACCAAGAAATACGGAGAAAATTAAAAAGATGCATTGGAAATTAAAAAAAATTTCTAGAATGGGTGGTCTTTATTTTTCTAGGTTGATAAACAAGCCGCTAGTTAAGCCAAGCACTATTACAATTACACTCACAAACAGATGTAATTTATACTGTATGATGTGTGATCACTGGAAAAACAAAAGTAAAGAAGAACTAAGTTTAGAAAAAATCAAAAATATAATTGACCAAATATCTAAATGGGGTATAAAAGAAATTGATTTGAGTGGTGGTGAACCATTTGTTAGAAAAGATATTTTTGATATTATCAAGTATGCAACTGAGAAAAATATTGCAATAAATATTACGACAAATGCTACTTTATTAGATAAAAGAAAAATTGAGAAATTAATAAATTCTTCTGTAACAAGAATTCAAATCTCTTTGGATGGAGCTAAACCAGAAACTCATGATTTAATTAGGGGTAAAAAAGGTTCGTTTGAAAAAGTAATGGAAACTATTGATTGTTTTAATAAATTAAAAGGTGAAAAGGATATAAAATTAAATGTTACAACTGTAATTATGAAGCAAAATTTGTCTGAATTAATGGATCTTATAAAATTGGCTAAAGAACTAAAATTGAATTCTATTACATTTCAACCTGTTGTTGATGATAATTTGAATATTAGAAGGAGAAATATGTTAAATCCATTGAGAATTCCTAATTCACAACTTGGATTGATGGATAAGGTTATTAATAAAATTATTGAAATGAGAAAAAAAGGTCCTTTTATAGGTAATTCTATACAGCACTTAGAATCAATTAGAAAATATTTTAGAAATCAATCATTAAAAAGAATAAAATGTTATGCTGGTTTTATTTTTGGTGTAATAGCTCCAAATGGCAAATTATGGTCATGCATGGGTGATTTTAGCAATTTAGATAAAGAAACAATTAAAAATTCTTGGTTATCAAAAGAAGCCAGGGAAAAAAGGAAAATGATTAAAAAATGTAAAAGTCCTTGCTTATATCCTTGTTATCTTAGTTCAAATACTGATAATTTGTTACAAGCAACAATAAATATTTTAAAAGGAAAATGAAAAGACTGAAAAAAACTGTATTTTATTTTTTAATTGGATTTGTCTTAGCGATTTTGTGGGGTATAAAGAGTATTACTATTTTGTTTGCTATTCCCATTTTGTTTTTAATTTTGCAAGATAAAAGAAGATTGAAAATTATTTCTTTCTTTATTATAGGTTTTTTGATACTTTTTATCCCTTCTGTAATATGGAACCATTACACTGCTACTGAAAATGTTAGTTGGAATATAAAAATTAGAAATCACTTACAAGGCATATATGATACTTTTTTGTCTAATGCTGCAACTCTTGGAGGAGAAGAAGTTAAGACAGTAGAAAAAGGTTTCAAATTTAAAGATACCAAAACTATTGATTACTTTGAAGATGAAGAAATTGTGTATATAATAAAATCTGGTGAAAATTGTGAATCTTCTTTAAGCAATAAGAGTAAAGAAGGTAAACAATCTTTAATGGTTTCTTGTCCTCTTCCACTTAAAGATGACTTAACTCTTGATAAAGAAATGTATACAGAAGATTGGAGTAAGTACAATTACATTCATTTGTGGATTTCTAGTAATGGAAGCATGGAATCTTTTGAAATTATTGTTGAGGAAGAAGATGGTGATTGGTGGCATTATTTTGATGAAAAAATATTACAAAATGAGAGTTGGCAATCTATTTCAGTACCTTTTAACAAATTTAAAAATCCTGAATGGACAAGACAGGGAAATAGGAGACGGAGTTTTGATAAAATCAGGAGTTTAAAGTTTAATTTTAATCCTTATAAAGAAAAGGGAGAAGGTGTTTATACTGTCTATATTGACAAAGTTTATCTAATCGTATAATGGAACAAACAAGAATTTTAGTTATAGATAATCAAGTAATTAGCCCAGTAGAAAGTGGCGCTTCAATTAGAATATTTAACCTTTTTGGAAAATTGCCGAAAAGTTATGATGTTCACTACATTGGTGTTAGTGGTTGGCAGCATCTTGAAAATGGAGTAAAGAACCTTTCACAAAATTTTAAAGAAGAAATTATTCCATTGGGAAAATCGTTTATTTGTGCTGATAATCTTTTTTCTAATATGATAAAAAGTATTAGAAGCTTTGATGTTCTTTGCAGTTATTTGATGTTTTTAAATCCAAAATTTATGAAAAGATTAAATGAGGAAATAAAAAAAGCTGATATTGTAATAGCATCTCATCCTTGGTTTTTTTCTTACTTGAAAAATTGTAAGGATAAAATAAAAGTTTACGATTCTCATAATTGCGAGTATTTACTTTACAAAAAATTTTTAAGGGGTAGTGTTTCTAAAAAAGTTTTTTCTTCGTTAATAAAAAAAATTGAAAAAGATGCATGTTTGTATAGTGATGTAATTTTAGCATGTTCTGATAAAGATCGAGAAAATTTTATTAGATTATACAATGCTAAAAGAAACAAGATTTTTTTGGTGCCTAATCCCATAGATACTGCAAGTGTTTTACCTACTGGTGAAAAAGAAATAGCAAAAAAAGATTTGGGTGTAAAAGGAAAAACTGTTGTTTTCATTGGGACTTATTATTTGCCTAATATAGAAGCATTTCAATTCATTATGGAAAAGTTAGTTCCAAATATGAAGGAGTACACTTTTCTTATAGTGGGAAGTATAGAGTATGCTTTTCTTGAACCTGTAGATGAATACCTTAAAGATGTACCAATTGAAAAAGTAAAAATAGAAAATAAAGGAATTCTTGGTTATGGTTATTTTAATTTAGAGATGTGGAGCAATCCTCCTTTTAATGTAAGGTGGACAAAAAAAGAATTTAGTTTGATTATAAAAGATAATGATATAACAAAAATAAAAATTGGGTTAAGATCTCTGAAAAAAATAAATTGTGAATTATTTGTTAATGATAACAAGATTAGAGATTTTAAATTAAAGACTGGTAAGGAATTTGAAAAATTTGATTTTAATTTTGAAAAAAAGAGTAATGTAAATTGTGTTTTTAAACTTAATAAGCTGAATAAATCTATTATAAGGGATACAAGGGATATTGGAATAGCAATAAGTGAAATTAGCTATGTTAGTAATGGGAAAAGAAAAAAGATAAGCTTAGAAAAAACTATTGCACCTTTGTTGATACCAGAAAATGTTAGACTTTATGGAAAAGTTAGCAATGAAAAACTAAAACAAATATATAAGGCTGCAGATGCTGCAATAAATCCTATGTTTTCTGGATCAGGACTAAATATAAAAATGCTTGATTATATGGCTGCTGGATTACCAGTAATTTCTACTGAAGTTGGTGCTAGAGGACTTAAAATTGAAAATGATAAGGAGCTAATTATTTGTAAATCAAATAAGTTTAAAGAAAAAATAGAATTTTTATTTAATAATGTTGAATTATATGAACAATTAAGAAAGAATGCTAGAAAAATTGTTGAAAAAAAATATGATAGCAAGATTATTACAAAAAAACTTGATAAACTTCTAGATAACTTTGTAAATATAATTATTTTTACTATAAATCTCTTCTAAATTCTTACAGTCAATCTTCTCTTTTGAGAAAACAAAGTTTACATTGTGTTTTTTTATTAGTCTTTCTTTTAATGTACAAGTATTATCTGTGAAGAATAAATCTGTATCATGTATATTTCCACCACCCAATTGTCCTTCGATTATACCAACAACTTTGTGTTTACTTATGGGATAAATGGTAGTAGAAACTCCACGCGGAGCTATAACTATTCCTTTCGGAAGATTTGAAAGCCATTTTATATCTTCATATTCTTCTTTTTCAATAAGATGATAAGTTTTAGTATAGGGGGAATCAATACTGGTATACTTGTAAATTTCAGAATATTCAAAAAATATAAAGAAAAGTAATAAACATGAAACTACTATAGAACATATTTTAATTAGTGTTTTATTTATCTTTAGTTTTGAAAGCGATTTTATAAGAAAATAAAAACCAACTGCTGATAAAGGTACAAGACCTATCATGAAATAATAAATTAATCTCTGATATAAGAAATAAATATTTTCTGTATATAAAAAAGGTATAATTTTAAAATAAGTAAAAATATAAGTTGAACCAATAAGAATTAAGATAAAAAATACCCATAAAACAAAATCCTTTAATTTCTTTCTGAAACCAATAAAACCACCGATAATCGCTAAACAAATACTGAGTTTACCATATAGAGAAGGCAAAAAGTATCTTATTCCTAATACTGAACTCATTGTTGGAAATAGTCCTCCAGAAAGAATTGTTTTAATTATTTTTAAGATAAAATCCCTAAAGAAAAATATAAAGAATAAAAATAATATTGGGGTTGATATAGCTATTATCTTATACTTTTTTATATATTTTTTAATAAGTTTGTTTGTATCTGGGCTTGTTAAGTAATAAAATAATATAAAAGGTAATAGAATGAGTCCAGAAGGTGGATGGATAAAAAATAGTGCTAATAAAATAATCAAAGCAATAATTTTTTTATTTGTTTTAAAAAGTAAAAAGAATAAGTATATGAAAAATATACCTAAAGTTAATGGAACAAAAAATATTAAGCCTAAAATATTTACATTGCTTGGTAAAATAGAAAAAAATATTATTGAAAGTAGAGCAATCCAAAAATTAGTCATTCTATAAATAAAAATGAATAAGACTAAAGCAGCTAAAACAGCGAAAATAGCTGGAAAAAAACGATAATTCAAAACGGGGTCTAGTCTTGTAAGTGAGAAAAATTTAGCAATAAATATATGAAAACCTGGTTCTAGGTCTCTATTTTCCACATTTAAAAAATAAGGATTTTCATTTACTAAACTTCCCTTATCCATTATTTGTACGGATTGAGCAAGATGTTGCCATTCATCTACATGTAAGGGTAGTGGGTAATTGATATGAGGGTAATAAACATTAAAGAAAACTAAAGCTAGAGCAAGAAAAATAAATACAAATTTTATTTTTTTAAACATACTTATACACCATTTATATTTAACCCAGAATAACAACTTTCTATATACTTTTCAATTTTACCAAATTTATCACAAACAGAACTATTTATAGAAATATCATTAGCAAACTGTCTACCAAAACCTTCGCTGAATCCTAAAGAACACTCTGCTCTAAATTCGGTCGGGATTTCATTACAAGCTGATATAGTTCCCGAAGAAAATTCAATAACTACCTCAATAGAATCCATACCAATATCATAACCTATGCCCTTAAAACAATTGCTTTTGAATTCAGCAGGGAACTGATTACAAGCTGAAATAATTTGGGAAATATTATCAAAATAATTATTTATAGTTTTTCTTAAATCATTAAAACAATCACTTTTGAATTCTGTGGGGAACTTATCACAATCAGAAATGGCAAGGGGAATATCACCATTAAACTGCTTAGACAAGATACCTTTTAAATCATTAAAACAATCTCTTTTAGATTCAACTGGAACTTCATTACAAGAAGAGATAGTTGGAGGAATATCTTCATCAAAATGTTGATCGGTAGTTATATTTAGTTCTTTAAAACAATTATCTCTAAATTCAAGGGAAAAATTATTACAAATTGAAATATCTGAAGGAATATTTCCAATAAAATATTGACCACTGCTATAGATTAAACCTTTAAAACAATCATTTCTGAATTCTGCAGGGATTTTGTTACATGATGAAATGGCTATAGGAATGTCTGGACTAAAATGTCTGCCTATACTTTTACTTATCTCACTAAAACAATCATTTCTAACTTCAATAGGAAGTCCATTACAAGCGGAGATACCTGAAGAAATATTACTAACAGAATATTTACTTATAATTCCTATTAAACCTCTAAAACAATCATTTCTGAATTCTGCAGGGATTTTGTTACATGATGAAATGGCTATAGGAATATTTCTACCAAAATATCGGCCAATACCTTCACCCACTCCTTTAAAACAATTATTTCTGAATTCTGCAGGGATTTTGTTACATGAAGAAATGGCTATAGGAATATTTCTACTAGAATATTG
>SDBV01001837.1_pt1 | contig 31770 bp, 28 predicted proteins | sample 2277081 | NCBI WGS metagenome assembly SDBV01 (sample SAMN10402039, study PRJNA504765) | marine sediment metagenome | isolation source: marine sediment core GS10_PC15, 223 cmbsf | place: Arctic Ocean: Southern Knipovich Ridge | collected 2010 | reverse complement strand
CAAATACCCAATTAACCATAATATTTCTTGCGTTGTGCATCGCTGGCCATGTTATCCTCTTTAAGCAAAGATCTCTCCTGGGTTGGATGTTTGTAGCAGTCATCTGCGCATATATTCTCAACCTACTAATTGCCCATCCAAGGGGGATAGAGGCCTCAGTGGTTTTGTTACGTTACATGGTTATAACTACACTCATTGCTTTGTCCACAGCAGCTTTGGCAATTGATAGTTTGTGCTCAAAAATACAAAAATATATCCCTATAAGTAGTATTCGCAGAATTGCCCCTGTTCTGGTCATTGCAGGTTTTACAGCAATACTGTTTGGCTCCGGTCCACTTCCTGAAACATACACCAGCCCTAACAACTTTACTAACCACTCGTCTTTTCAAGGTTACTACGAACCTCATAACTGGGAATACTCGGATGCCAGACATGTCCTACCTGCCTTTTCAGTCAAACACGACCAAATTCCAGACTTCTATCACTGGCTAGGCAATCAACCAGAGTTCAAAACAATAATTGAATATCCTTTTGATTTCTGCAATTTCAACAATTTGTTCTATTACTATCAATATTTTCATAAAAAGCGTGTTATCGTAGGATACTGCACCAACCCAAAACTTATTGGTTACAAAATGGAAATAATGCCTGGGCTTCTATTAGGCGAGCGTCCTAAGGCTGGTATAGGCCTTTCAAACAATATCCTTTCTATGGCATCAAGCTCTAATAAACTTGCATTCCGGAATATGATCGATATTACCAATATCACTACCGCTTCTCGCATCCAAGCCGATTTCATCGTACTGCATAAATTTGTAATGGCTCTGGAAACGATGTCTGAGTGGGTGGATTCAATACCAGTGTATTACGATTCGGTGATTTATTTCGACAACCTGTTTCGACAAACTTTTGGACCGCCAGTGTATGAAGACAACCAAATTGTTTGTTTTCAGATCAGGTCACCAAAAAATTAATATAATACGTGCCTAATGAAGTACTCCAAAATACGTTGGCTGAAGGGGCTTGTGTTACATCTCAGATGTTTAAGTACTAAATAAAACTTGTGCAATCTGCGTGATTCCGGGCTATAATAAATCTATGAAACTGCCTAAACTGGAAAATCAGGATAGATACATCGGTTTATACGTCTTCGATTTCGGTGACCACACAGCCGTCGGATACACCGCCGAAGAAATCGCCGAGCTTTTCGAAAGCGAAAAGTTCAAAAACGGCAAAGCCTACAAAATACACTCCGTCTATCCGGACGGCAGAATGGAACTAAAAGGCGTACGCAGCGAAATCTTCCAGCTCGAAATGGCAATGCTCTTCTACTCAACCGACCGGCAAACCGCCCAGCATAATTTCAAACAACTCGTTGCAATAGCTGTAAAAACCGCACCGCCATCAAGAGCAAAAGTTCACCTTGCAAAATATAACGAAGGCAAATTCGCTGTCACACTAATATACCCCGCCGAATACAACGACGAGCTCAGCCGGTGGCTGCTCGACGCTCAATACAAAACCCATGGCGCCGCAGAAGCCGGCGCCGAAGCCCTGCAAAGATACTACGACCAAAAACCACAAATACTCGAAAGACAACAATTGTTCGCAAAATCGTCCTTTGAAAACAGAACCGGCGCCGAACTCCTGGAATCTGTCAAAATGGCGGTGCAAAGATGAATGCAAAGCTCAAAAACACCGGCTCATGGTTGGGCCTGATAGCTGCGTCAATCCTGGAAAAATTTGGCAGGTCAAATACAAAACCAACACCTGCCGACCTGCAAAAAATGGAGTTCAAAACCAGCACACAAAAACTTGGCGTTCGCACCACCGAAAAAATTCGCAACATATTCAGAGGCCGCTGGATAAAAAAAAGTTAGTTTCCATCAATAAAAAAAGGATGGCTTAAATGGCTGAGTATAATCCAATATCTCCGCCTGGCAGCCCGCCAATACTTACCGAAAACGCACTTGCCGTCCTGCAGGACCGTTATCTCGTTAAAGATGAAACCGGCAAGAGTATCGAATCGCCTGCAGAACTTTTTAGCAGAGTTGCAAAACTCATAGCCGACACCGAAACAAGATATGGCGTAAACCAGCTCGAGGTCGAAAAATGGCACAAACGATACTACGATCTCATGGCCTCACTAAAGTTTCTGCCAAACTCGCCGACACTAATGAATGCAAATCGCCCCCTCGGAATGCTCAGTGCCTGTTTCGTCCTGCCAATAGAAGATAATGTCGAAGCGATCTTCGAAACAATAAAACTCACAGCCTTGATACAAAAAGCAGGCGGAGGCACAGGTTTTTCCTTCGACAAACTAAGACCCACCGGAGACCGCGTCGCTTCAAGCGGCGGAGTAACATCCGGGCCTATGAGTTTCTGGCGAGTATTCTCAGAAGCCACAAACGCCATTCAGCAGGGAGCCTTTCGCAGAGGCGCCAACATGGCCATGATGGGCGTCGAGCATCCAGACATAATCAAATTTCTACACGCAAAACAAAACCTGAAAGCATTTACCAACTTCAACATCTCCGTCAAAATCACCGACAGCTGGATGGAAAAACTCGAACACGCACCAAAATCTTTTCACGTCGTCACAAACCCCCGCAACTCGAAAAGATATCTTTTCGACCGCAAGCTTGACATAGCAAAGTACACAATTAACGACCTCTTCGAGATAACCGGCAACTCAATTCCGAAAAGAGGCAACTTTTATTCCGTCGCCGACATCTGGGGCATGCTCATAAACTGCGCCCACAAAACAGCAGAGCCCGGCGTCGCATTCATCGACCGCATAAACCTCGACAACCCAACACCTTCACTCGGCCAAATAGAAGCAACAAACCCCTGCGGCGAACAACCCCTTCTGCCCTATGAAGCATGCACGCTTGGAAGCATAAATCTTGCAAGGTTCATTGTCGGCAGAGACAAAAATGCCAGAATGGATTGGGCCGGCCTGGCAGAAACCATTACGCTCGCCGTGCGATTCCTCGACAACATCATCGACGCATGCGACTACCCTGCCTCAAGCATCGTTCAACTATCACAGGCCAATCGAAAAATCGGACTCGGTGTCATGGGCTTTGCCGATTGCCTCTTTGCTCAATCTATTCGCTACGATTCAGATGAAGGAATCGAATTCGGTGACAAATTAATGAAGTTCATCAACAGCAATGCCCAGCAAGCCAGCGCCGAACTGGCAAACATCAGAGGACCATTCGCAAACTGGGCGAACAGCACATGGCGAACACAAAAAAAGATCAAAGTCCGCAACGCTTCAATCACCTGCGTTGCGCCAACCGGCACAATAAGTATCATCTCCGACTGCTCCTGCGGAATAGAACCCATCTATTCACTGGTCTTCGTCCGCCAGATACTAAACGGTAAAAAATTTCTCCAGACAAATCCTGTTTTCAAAGCCATTGCCGAAGAAAAAGGTTTCTACTCCAAAAAACTTGAAAAACAAATCGCCAAAACAGGCACCATCCAGCAAACCTCCGAGATACCTCCCAGAATTCGCAAGCTCTTCAGGTGCAGCTCAGACATCGCCCCCGAATGGCACATCAGAATGCAGGCCGTATTCCAAAAACACTGCGACGCTGCAATTAGCAAAACCATAAACTTCGCCGAAAATGCCACCGTATCCGACGTCGAACGTGCCTACAAACTGGCATACGAACTTGGATGTAAAGGGGTCACAATCTATCGTAAAGGCACAAGACCCATAGAGCCTATGAGCCTGTACTAAAAATCCCCGTTTAACCGCCCCCAGGCCCGATAAAAAATTCCCTCTAAATACTGTGAACCTCCTGAGTTGACAAAACGTACAATTTATGGAGTAAAGGAAATTCGGCTAAAGTGTTGCCCAAGCTTTCGCCGATAGTTTATACCAAAAGAGTTTTCTCCCCTCCGGAAAACATCGAGTAACGGGAAATTGCTCGATGTTTTCTTTTTTTGCGCTTTCATAAATGACAACCACCGAAGTCTGCTACCGCCCAGCCCCGCAGCATTTCTTGTACTTCCTGCCGCTGCCGCACGGACATGGCTCATTTCGCCCCAGCTTCGGTTGGTCAAGCTTGATTTGTTTAACTTTAACTTCCCCCTGCGGCGCTGCCGCTGCCGCCCGCTGACGCTGATCCATCGCAAACTGATTGACCTCCTCGTGTTGCGTCTGGCTGACATTCCAGACGTTCCTGGCACGCACACCTGCCTCAAGCCTAACCTTAAATATCACATCCGTAACTCTATCCTCTATCGTATCGAGCATCTCGTTGAACATCCTGTAGCCTTCACGACGATACTCAACCTTTGGGTCCTTCTCCGCAAAGGCACGCAAAAAGATACTCTCCTTCAAATGGTCCATCGCATAAAGATGGTCCTTCCATGCCGCATCATAAATTTGAACGAGAACATACTTCTCAAGCTCCGTCAACTCCTTCCGCAAAAACTCTCGCCCGACTTCAGCGATCACACCCTCAACCTGCTCAGCCTCTTCAAGCTCCTCCTTAGATAACTCAGCCTCAAACCGTTCATTAGCCCAGCCAACAAGCTCACTCAACCCCAGCCCGCTCACCTTCTCGCCGACTTCATCGGCCAGCTTGCCGTCATTGTAGCTCTCGCTCAATTCCAGAAGCTGCTTATGCAACGCTCTCGGCTTAGTCTCTTGTATCTGACTCGCCGAAAGCCCCGCGTTGTATTTCTTGTTCGCCCATTCGGCAAGCGATTCAAAGCCATATACATTTGCCCCTTCAGGCCCATAAGCCATATTCATCGCAAATTCAACTGGATACTCAATCTCTCGCTGCCTGTACTTTGCAGCGATCCGCTCCTCAAGAAGCTCAACAACCTTACCTTGACTCAATTCACCAAGCTCAGAAACCTCCAGCCTGATATCAAACTTACTCCACACCCATTCAACAAATGTCTTTACAGCAAAATCTTCTTTAAGAAATTCAACAACTTGCGAACAATCCTTCTTGTCGATCTGCTCGGCCGAGGCAGAGATCAGTTTCTCTTCGATCTCGTCCGACTGGGCGTGCCTGATCTTGCCAGCACTCAAACTGACACTGAACGAACTCATCGCCCATTTACACAAACCATCAATGTCCCACGTGCTGGAATCCTCGAAGTCCTCCAGATACTCACCCAACGAAAGTGATATCTTGTTGGCAGCATCGCTCTTGGCTCGACTCTTGATCAGCTGCTCTATCTCAGAGACATTAATGCCGTCAATCCCATTAACCTGTAACTCCACCCCAAAATCGCTCATCGCCCATTCGACAATACACACATAAGGGTAACTTTCATCGAGTATCGTCTCGCAATTCTTGGCGATAGCCGAGGCAATCATCTCCTCGATTATTTCCTTCAGCCCGCGCCCATGCAAAATCGTCCGCCTGCGCGAATAAAAAATCTTCCGCTGATAGTCCATCACTTCGTCATATTCCAGCAGACTCTTGCGCGACTCGTAGTTCCTCTCCTCTACTTTCTTCTGCGCCTTTTCAATTCCCTTGCTAATCCACGGGTGATAAATTGGATCACCTTCCTCCCACCCAATTTTTGTCAGTGCTTTAACTGTAAACTCGCTAGCAAAGTACTTCATCAGATCATCATCGAAACTCAGGAAAAACTGGGTCGAACCTGCATCTCCCTGCCTGCCTGCCCTGCCTCTAAGCTGATTATCAATCCTCCTTGCCTCATGACGTTCAGTACCTACTATGTGCAGCCCCCCAATCTCAGCAACTCCCTCGCCAAGCTTAATATCAGTCCCACGCCCCGCCATATTCGTCGCGATTGTCACATTGCCGTATTTCCTGCCGTCCCTGCCCGTATGCTGCTGACCGGCCTTGGTAACGATCGTCGCTTCCCTGGCATGCTGCTTGGCATTTAAAACCTCGTGCTCAACACCATACTTTTTAGTCAGAGCATTCGAAATCGCTTCGCTTTTTTCAATACTTATCGTACCGACAAGCACAGGCCTGCCATTACCGCTTACTTCATGTATCTCCTCAACGATCGCATCGAACTTTTCACTAAGGCCCTTATAGATCATATCTTCGCGGTCATCCCTCACACAAGGCTCATTCGTCGGTATGACTACAACTTCAAGACCGTAAACAGAATTAAACTCTTCCGCTTCAGTAGCCGCCGTACCCGTCATACCCGAGATCTTGCCGTAAAGCTTAAAGAAATTCTGAAGCGTTATCGTCGCAAGTGTTTGAGTCTCCTCCTTTACATGCACCCCTTCCTTGGCCTCCACCGCCTGATGCAGCCCATCAGACCACTGCCTGCCATGCATCAATCTGCCGGTAAACTCATCGACAATCACCACCTTGCCGTCGAGCACAACATATTCTTTCTCCTTCTCAAAAACCACATACGCCCGCAAACCCTGCTCCAAAAGGTGTGGCCATTCCATATTAGAGCCCGTAAAAAACGACCCCACGCCAGCTATCTCCTGCGCCGCCCCAACACCTTCATGCGTCAGATGCACCGCCTTTCTATCATATTCAACCTCGTAATACTGTGTCAAAGTCTCAAGCTTCCTCTCGGCACCGGCGTGTTCAGCATCAGCCTCTTCAATAGCTCGCTGAGCCTTTTCAATTCGCTCGCTGCTTTTTTCCTTCTTAGCCTCGCCAAGTTCACCATGCGCATTAGCGATAGTCCGTTCAGCAGTATCGATTTGTTTTTTAACTCGGTCGTAATCACGCTGCATACCCATAAGCTGACGGCAAACATCATCGGCCTTTTTGTATCGACTCACATCATCAAACGCCGGGCCCGAAATAATCAAAGGCGTTCGCGCCTCATCAACAAGAATAGAATCCACCTCATCAATTATCGCAAACTCCAAATCACCCTGGGCCATCTGATCCAGCGAGACCTTCATATTGTCTCGCAAATAATCAAACCCAAACTCGTTATTGGTCCCATAGGTCACATCGCACTTGTATTGCGCTTTTCTTTCATCTCCTCCGGAATCCATATCTGCCTGAATCGCCCCAACGCTAAGGCCCAGCGCCTCATACACCGGCTCCATCCACTCGGCATCACGCTTGGCAAGATAATCATTCACCGTCACCAGATGAACCCGCCTGCCCGTAAGATAAATAATATAAACCGCTAATGTAGCAACAAGCGTCTTACCTTCGCCCGTTACCATCTCAGCGATCTTGCCTTCGTAGAGCACATTACCCCCAACAAGCTGAACGTCGAAATGCCTCATCTCGACATTTCGCCTTGCCGCCTCACGAACAACCGCAAAAGCTTCGGCAACAATCTCTTCAGTATCGCGACCGGATTTAAGGGCCTGTTTAAACTCGACCGTCTTAGCCTTCAACGCCTCATCGCTGAGCGATCTTACTTCTTCCTCAAACTCGCCCGCAGCGACAGCGGCTTCCATATAAGCCTTGACCAGCCGCTCATTGCGCGAGCCGAAGACCTTCAACAGGATTTTACCGAATTTACCCAATGATATCTTCGTCTTTTAAAATCAATTTATTCATTCACACGAGTAAGATACTCGCCCGTACGGGTATCAACACGAATCATCTGACCATTCTCAACAAACGGCGGAACCATAACCTCCAGACCGGTCTCCAGCGTAGCCTTTTTATACTGATTCGTCGCCGTAGCACCTCTTATCTCAGGCGGCGTATCCGTCACTTCCAAATCAACCGTGTTAGGCAACGTCACCACCAAAGGCTTGCCTTCATACATACTCACTTGAAGCTGAGTATTAGGCTTAAGATACTTCGGACCATCACCGAACGCATCATCATTAAGCGTAATCTGGTCATAAGTCTCCATATCCATCAGCACATGTTCACTCCCGGAAGAATAAAGGTACTCATAATTACGCTTATCAAGATACGCCTCCTCGATCGTCTCTTCAGCCCTGAACCTGATATTCAGAATCAGCCCGTCCACCAGATTCTTAAGTTTCGTCTGATAAACCGCACCGCCTTTGCCAAGTTTAACATGCTGATAATCAACAACAGAAAATAACTGGTCATTAACCTTCACAGTCTGACCCTTCTTCATATCCGATGCCTTCATTACGTACTCCAGACATAACTACTTTAATTGCAGAAACTTTCGAACAAATAGTATCTCAGAATAATCCAAAAAAGTCAAGTAAGCCTCTCAGCTTCGTTTCCTGTTTCTTTTCCTGGATGATCGCTTGGTCTCTTCTCGGCTTTTGACCAGAGGCTCTGCCGGAACCATATCCAACTGCCTCGCCGGAATGTTGACCGAAACGATCCGAGCCTTCATCGCCGTACCCAGACCAAAACGTTTACCCGAATGCAACCCGACAACCGCTTGGCTTCGCTGGTCAAACTTCCACTCATCGACCCCCAGATCCTTAAGATTCACCAAACCTTCTATGCCGAATTTCTGCGACCTCACAAACACACCAAAACTCGTGATCCCCGACACCACACAATCCAACTCCTCACCGATCCGATCACTTAGCATCTGCAACAGCAAAACCTTTTTAAGCTCCCCCTCGGCGTCGTCGGCTCGCTGTTCCGTAAAACTTATATGCTTGCCAACCTCAGATAGTTCAACCTCCGGCAACACTTCCTCAAGCCCGATTTGATTCAGCCGTTGCTCCAGATAACACTGCAAAAGACGATGAACCATCAAATCCGCATACCGCCTGATAGGACTCGTAAAATGACAGTAATGAGTCGATGCAAGAGCAAAGTGCCCTATATTCAACGGCGAATACTCCGCACGTTCAAAACTCCGCAACACATACATATTTATCGCAAAAGAAATCGGCTTATCCTTAACCGCCGCAAGCAAATCCTGCATCGCCTTCCTGTCAAGCTTTCGCGGAAGCTTCATCCCGCAAACTCGAACAAAACGCGACAGCTCTTTCATACTCAGACTATCCGGCTCAGGATGGATCCTGCGCATAAAAGGCACATTAAAACGGTCAAGCAATCCCGCCACCGCATCGTTGGCCTCAACCATAAACATCTCTATTATCGTATGAGGATAACTGTCATCCGCAGGACACGCATCAACCACCTTGCCGGCGTCATCTAAAATCAACTCCGTCTCCGGCAAATCCAAATGAAGCATACCTTTTTTAACACGCCGCTTTGAAATCACACCCGCCAACTGTTCCATGTCTTTTAAAAGCGCCACAACTTCACCATCAAAACCCGCCGCCTTACCTTTGAGAATCTCATCAGCTTCCTGATAAGTCAATCTGGCATTCGAACAGATAATGCTATTGGCAAAACTGCTTCCAAGAATATTGCCATCTGCGTCATAAGTAATATAAGCACTCTTGGCAAATCGCTTTTGCCTCGGCTGGAGACTGCAAACGCCATTACTCAAAATCTCAGGCAGCATCGGAATAACCCTGCCCGGAAGATACGCACTATTACCCCTGTCTCGCGCCTCAACATCCAACGCCGAATTCAGACCCACAAAACTGCTCACATCAGCAATGTGAACCCCAAGAACCCAATCACCATCCTGATTCTTCGTTAAACTGATCGCATCATCAAAATCCTTGGCGTCAGGCGGATCAATCGTGATCACCACCTCATCGCTGATATCGTCTCGTTTTCCATCCCCAGCCGCGTCAAATCCCTGCCCCGCTTGTCTTGCCTGGGCCAAACACTTCTCATCGAAATCCTCAGGCAGATGATAATATCGCATTACCGACCTTATCTCAGACTCATAAAGACCCGCCTTACCCAACACCTCTAATATCACGCCACGAGCAATATAATTCTCCGTCGGATAAGAAATGATCTCAACCACCACCTTATCATCAGCCTTTGCGCCCTTGGCGGTTACATCGTCAACCGCAATAGGCTCGGCAAAACCCTTACCGTCAGGCTTTACGCACCAGCCTTCGCCGCCCTTTTCCAGAGTACCAACAAATCTGTTCCGCCCTCTTTCAAGAACATCCACGATCTCGCCGGTATACCTCATCGCCCCGCCGCGTTTACCTTTCTTGGCGACACGCGCAAGAACCGTATCGCCAGTCATCGCCCCGCCAACCGCATTAGGCGGAATAAACAAATCACCATGAGCGTTCGCTTCAAGCGGAATCACAAAACCAAACCCTTTCGGGTTCGCCTTGAACGTACCAACAACACGTCCGGAAATCGGCGGCAAACTCACAAGGTTTCTGGAACCAACTACCACTCGCCCGCTGCGACGAAGATTCTCTATCGCCTTCTTAAAAGCTTGATAATCCTCCTCGGACACACCAAGAGCCTTGGCCAACGGACCAAGCTTCAATGGCCTGTAATCCTGTCTCGTTAAAAATTTTAGTATATGTCTCTTAAAAACTTCCATTAGACTCATGCCAAAATATAAAAAGCGCCTCGCCGATAATTATATCGGCCAGACGCTCGTATTAACAAAAATTTAACCGCTTCTGCTCAGCGGGATAATTAACAACAACCTGTCAGGCTTTCTTGTCTTTAATCGCATTTAAACGCTTCGAGAGACGTGATTTCTTTCGAGCAGCCGTCTTCTTGTGCATCGTGCTCGTAGAAGCAACTTTATCGAGCTTCGTGACCACAAGCTTAAGCCGCTCTTCTGCCGTCTGAACATCCTCATTCTTTAGAGCATCTTCAAAATGCTTTATCTGAGTCTTGACCATACTCTTGCGAGCACGGTTAGTCGTACGTCTTTTTGTGTTTTGCCTCGCTCTTTTCTTGGCTGATAACGAATGTGCCATTTCTACTCCTAAATTCTTTTCTAATAAACTATTTTCAACAGTAAAATCTACTTAAGAGGTCGACTCATCATCAGGATTCCGCAATCTTTCCACCCGCAGGCGAACGTCTTTGAAAGTATAATCAACCTGCGCAAGCCTGCGATAAAGCTCCAACGCCTCCTCAACATTGCCGCCAGCTTCATAAGTACGAGCAAGATTATAACGCAAATTCTTTCCAATTGCATCATCTTCTATTTCATATTCTTCTATAGCCTGCAAAAACACGTCTACAGCGTCAGAATACCAGCCTTTCATAAAAAAACAAAGACCGGTCTTGTCCATCGCCAATACCTTATGCCTCGGAGATTTTCGAGCTTCCTGAAACATCGGGATCGCCTCATCATACTTCCTCTGCCAAAGAAGCCGCAAACCATACTCGTATTTCAGCTTTAAATCCATCGAATATTGCTGAACTGCCCAAGTGTAATAAGACAATTCCGCGCGAGTAAATTCATCAGTCGCCAAAGCAAGCACCTCTTTTGCTTCGGTGTTACCAGGTTCCGCCTCAGCCTTTGCCCTGGCTTGTCCTACCCTGTTCCTGGCCAACCTGATCCCAATTTCGCCCATACGCCTCTTAAAAGTAGCATCACCTGTGCTGTCAAAAGAATCCTGCAACAGATCCGTCGCCTCCCTGTACGATTTTTCATCCTCCAATGCCACAAGTGCATTCGCAAGACGTATAATATTGGTGACAGAATTCGGATCTTCCACAAGCGACTTGCGGGCTTCGGCTACCTCCAATACATAATATTCCTCGCTTTTGACCAGGCTGTCTTTTTCCCAAAGCTGCTCCTGCTTGTCCATGTCTTTAATCGATTGCCGAAAATCTCCCTCTTCCTCATATTTGCCCTTTTTGACCGTCATCTGGGCAGAAAGATCTCTAAGTTCCGTCGCAAGAATATTATCTTCAGGCTTGAGCTTCACCGCCCACCTGCATGCCGCTACCGCCTTGTCGTAAACTCCTATCTTGCAGTAACTGTCCTTAAGAAGCAAAAATGTCTGAAACGAAGGCTTCTCACGAGCCATATTCGCCTCAAAAACCAAACCGCCGATCCACTCACCGGTTTTACAATAACCTCCCGCCACCGCCGCCTTAAGCATCGCTTCTGCATAAGAAATATTGTCCGGATCCTTGGCAAGTAAGTACTCGGCATTCAGCATCTCTTCAAGAGATGTCTTTGCCCTGCTGTGCTTGATCTTATCAACAACAGAAGGCTTCTTTCCGCCCTTACCCTGCCTGATAAGCGCATTGCGACGAAGCGGAATATGACCATCTCCCAAAGTTTCAGGCGCACGACGCAAACCCTCTATATAAAGGTCTATCGCATAATCAAAGTTGTCCGTCTCGGCAACCATCTCGGCCCGCTCAAAAAAGGCCTTGGCCTTTTTCTGACTTAAATCTGGTTTTTCGCCTGTATTATCCAAAAAAACCCGTTTCCAAAAAATCCTTCTAATCAAAAATCAACATAAAATCAGCATACATATCGGTTAACCGAACAAGGTATCCTAAAACTCCACCGTTCGCTTGTCAATAAATAATTGCTCTCACAAAAAGCTTGTATAATACAAGCCGCTATGTTATAAAATCGGCGTTAATTGCTCAGAACTAAACTCATTAGGCCTGTTTTATACCGCATAAATTAAAAATTCCAAAACAGTCGACTTTTCTTGCAACAGGCCTTTCCAGCCGATAAATATGGCCTCTTCAGCCATTAAAAGTGAGGGAGAAAACTATTATGATTACCGCACTGGAGCAGTATGACCCGCAAATCTATGAACTTATAAAACAGGAAGCAATACGCCAAAGCGGCTCTATCAGACTCATCCCTTCTGAAAACTACGTCTCAAAAGCAGTTATGCTCGCCTCAGGAAGCTGCCTAACAAACAAATATTCAGAAGGATATCCCGGAAAAAGATACTACGAAGGCCAACAGGTCGCAGACCTCATCGAATCGATCGCCATTACCAGAGCAAAAAAAATCTTCAAAGCCGACCACGCAAACGTCCAGCCGTATTCCGGCTCTGTCGCAAACCTCGCCGCTTACTCAACACTAATCAATCCCGGCGATACCATCATGGGCTTGTCACTCGTCAACGGCGGACACCTCACGCATGGCTGGAAAGTCAGCCTCACAAGCAAAATCTTCAACTCCGTACAATATAAAGTAAATCCAGAAACCGGAAGAATGGACTACGACCAGATAGAAAAACTGGCAAAAAAACACAAACCAAAAATCATTATCTCAGGAGCAACCGCATACCCAAGAGAAATCGACTTTGAGATCTTCGGTAACATCGCAAAAAGCGTCGGCGCATACCACGTCAGTGACATCGCACATATCTCAGGCCTCGTTGTCGCCGGAATTCACAAAAGCCCAATACCATATGCAGACATCGTCTCAACAACAACACACAAAACTCTCCGCGGCCCAAGAGGCGGGATACTGCTCTGCAAAGAAGAACACGCCAAAAACCTCGACCGCACAGTTTTTCCGGGCCTTCAGGGCGGCCCACACATGCATAACATCACCGCCATCGCCGTCGCCCTCGCAGAAGCCGACACTTCCGAATTCGTCGAATATGCAAAGCAGATCGTCAAAAACGCCAAGGCACTCGCAGAAAAACTTATGGAACACGGCTTCGACCTCATAACAGGCGGAACCGACAACCACCTCATATTGATCGACCTGAGAAACAAAAACATACCGGGAAAAAAACTGGCAAAAGCGCTCGATAGAGCAAAAATTGTCACAAACTATAACACAATACCAAACGACCCCGCTCCGCCATTCAACCCAAGCGGCCTGAGAATCGGCACACCAGCCATAACCACTCGTGGCATGAAAGAACTGCAGGCAGAAATGGTCGCAGATTTCATCAATAAAATAGCTGAAAATATAGACAATGAATCCGTCATCGAACAGGTAGGAAAAGAAGTACTAATGCTCTGCTCGCACTTCCCCGTGCCGGACCACTTTATAATATCAAACAAAAATAATAAACGTTGACTAACGTAATAAAACAAAAATTGATCATACAAAATTTGGGAAATAAAAATGCTTAAAGAACTATTCGAAAAATAGGCCGGCTCAAACGCCACCGCCATTCATAACCTTCTTTTTATCTGCGTTTCGTCTATGGCCGAAAAAAAATTAAAAATCGCCTGCATGGGCCTAAACAACAAAGCACTCGAACTGCTTGAATCAGCCTCAGATATTGAATACTTCGATATCAAAGCACTCGCCGATAGAAATACCGACCTGGCAGAAAAAATCGGCCAAAAATACCAATGTAACTTCTACGACGACTACAGACAACTCATCATACAAAACCAGCTCGATCTGCTCATAGTCGCCGCCCCACTGCACACTTGCGCAGAATACCTTCAGGCTGCTATGAAAAAAAAGGTTAATATCCTGAAGCTGCCGCCAATGGCACCAAATTTTGAAGACGCCGCAGAACTAATTCACCTGGCACAAACAGAAAAAATCGAATTTGTCATCGCAAACACCTTCCGATTCGCCTCAAGTTTCCTGCAATTGCAGGAATATCTTAATGAAAGTTATATCGAAAATATCCATCTGATAACCGCTGTCTTTTCTTCCAGCCCTGCCAACGACCAGCAAAACTGGAACAGCGACCCAAAACTTGCAGGCGGCGGCGTACTCCTAAACTCATGCTACCAGCTAATCGACCAGCTCGTCCTGAATTTCTCTATGCCCCAGCAGGTCTACTCACTCACAACAAACTGGGCACCCGACAAAAAACAACGCCTTTACCTGACAGAAGACACTGCCATAGTCACAATGAAATTTACAGACTCCCTCATAACCAATCTCACCGCCAGCCGAAATTTCGGCCCCGACAGGCAAATCCTGAAAATTTACGGAAAAGACAAAAACCTAACCGTCACCCCCGATTCTTTCAGCATCAATGACAGCCTCGGCCAACCAATCGAACACTTCGACTATAACGAAAATAACCAAGCCCTTGCAAAAAGACTACTGGAAAACCTCGCCGAACACCTGCTCTTTAGCGGTAAAAGAAATCTCGCTGGAACTCCCGAAGAAAACCTGAACAACATGGCACTTATAGACTCCGCATACCTGTCCGCAAACACCGCCATGCCCGAAGAACCAGCCAGAATCCTCCAACTGGTCAAAACCTAAAAGCGGTTTCAAAACGGCCACTAATCACCAAGGTTCGACAACACGTATTTACGATAATCAGCCTCGCCAGTTTTAAGCTCACTCGCCGAATAACCGTCCAATTCTATTTTTGCCCGCAACCGCAAAATCCGATTCTCAGGATTCGGATGAGTAGAAAGAAACTCGATCGGCCGCATCTTGCTTTCCTCCTCCAGCATCTCCATCGTCTCGACCATCCCATAGGGATTGTAGCCAGCATCAACCATATAATCCAAACCTATCAAATCCGCCTGGGCCTCATCGTCTCTGCTGAACTTCAAACTCACAAACTGCGCGCCCAGATCCGCCGCCTGAGCCACCCCAGAAGAGTTCGTCTGCGAAAGCGCCGCCGCAAGAGCAGCCTGCAAACCGATCTGCTTACTCATCTGCGCCGTCGTGTGCCTCGCTGTAATATGAGCAGACTCGTGCCCCAAAATACCCGCCAATTGCGCTTCGCTTTCCAGCTTTTCCAGCATCCCCTTAGTAATGTATACCCACCCGCCGGGAAGCGCAAATGCATTCACTGTATCATCCTTCAATGCCGCAAAATGAAACTCAATTTCCGATGCATGGCTCACTCGCGCAATCGACTGACCAACACTGTTTATATAATTTTGCAACCTGGAATTTTCTATCTTCCCGCCAAACTGCTCCTCAACTTCCGGCGCAGCACTCGCACCTATCTTGATATCCTGCTCATATCCGCTACCGAAAAGCTGTAACTGCTCTTCACCGGTAACTGGATTCGTCGCACACCCTGCCAAACAAGCCAGCAATGGCAACAAAATTACTACAAACAGCTTCTTGAACATAACACACCCCCTTGCGTATCGGTTATGATATCGACTACCAAAAAATTATTTGCAACTAACACTAATATAGATTATAAACTCTTCTTATTCTTTCTGGTATAAAAATTATGTCTGAAGAAAAGTTTTGTTCAGGCTGTCCCCAAAAACACGATTGCAGCAAAATCTATCAGCAACTCGGTGAAAGTAAGGGGCCGTCGATAGTAGGCAAGGTTATCGTCGCATTCCTGCTGCCGATTATTGTATTGATCTTAGCCTTGGCATTATTTGATAAAATCTTGAGCCAGGCTGTCCAAAATCCAAACGCCAGAACCGCTTTAAGCTTTGGATTAGCAGGTTTAGTTGCTTTTTGCTACATCATTATTGTTAGATTAGTTAATAAACGACTTGGCAGGACGTCATAGAGTTAAAACGCTTTTTGCAGGAGAAACAACATCAAGACCAAAGGAAAACTCACTTTCCCAGGCGGAATACATCCGCCGGATAATAAAAAGCTCACCCATAATTGTCAAATCCAACCCGGCCCTGCCCCAAAACAGCTTGCCATCCTCTTGAGCCAGCATATCGGCGCACCCTGTAAACCCACCGTCGCCAAAAAAGACCGCGTCACCGCAGGCCAGATCGTCGGTAACTCCGAAGCATTCGTCTCCGCCCCCGTCCATTCACCGGTTAATGGAACCGTAAAAGATATCGCCCTGCAATCGCACCCCATACTGGGACGAGTCTCGGCTGTGATAATAGAACCTGACCAGGAAAATAATCCACAAAAACAACCCGTCAATGCTGCTTTCGACAAAAACTTCGACGAAGACAAATACGAATCCGAACAAATCATTAACACGATTCACGAAGCAGGAATCGTAGGCATGGGAGGAGCAGGATTCCCAACATGGGTCAAAGTCGCGCCGAATCCAAGAATGCCAAAACACACGATCATCATAAACGCCTGCGAATGTGAACCATGCATCACATGCGACTACAGACTGATGCTCGAATGGACCGACCAACTTATCGCAGGCATCAAACTCATCAGAAAAGCCTCAGGATGCGAAAACGTATTCATCGCCGTCGAAGACAACAAGCCCGAAGCTATAAACACTATCGCCGCCGCGCTCCAAACAACAAAAAACGCTGAAAACATAAAGTTAGTACCCGTCAAAACAAAATATCCGCAAGGCGGCGAAAGACAATTAATAAACTCAGTCTTGAAAAAACAAGTCCCAACCGGCGGCATCCCGCCAATGATCGGACTGCTCGTTATAAATGTCGCCACCACAGCAGCCGTCGCAGAAGCAGTCCTTCTCGGCCAACCTCTTACACACAGAATCGTCACCGTCTCCGGACTTGGAATCACAAGACCAGGCAACTTCTACATCCCCGTCGGAACTCCCGTTGGAGAAGTTATCGACTTCTGTGGCGGACTAACCAAACAAGCCGCAAAGATACTCCTCGGTGGGCCAATGATGGGCCTTGCTATCGCCGATCTTTCCACGCCAACCACAAAAACCAGCGGCGCAATCAACATACTAACCAAAAAAGAGATTGGCAAAGCAAAGCATAAAAAACAACAAACACCATGCATTCGATGCGGAAGATGTATCGAGGTATGCCCGGAAAAATTGAACCCGACAAAGATCGCACACGCCGTAAAACATGACCTGCTTGATGTCGCCCAGGACTACTTCATGCCCGCCTGCATCGAGTGCGGATGCTGCAGCTACGTCTGCCCAGCTAATATCGAACTCACCGGATACATCAAAACCGGAAAAATCCTTGCAGCAAGAATGAAAAAGAGAATGCCTGAATAAATCTTTGTAATTTTAAATCACAAAGTCGTTTTACGAAGGAAAATATATATGCTCGAAAACATCTCAGTTTCGCCGGGACCGCACACGAGTCAGCCACATTCTACTCGAAGCATCATGTTCGATGTCATCATCGCCCTTGCCTTTCCGGTAATAGCTGCCGCCTACTATTTCCGTACTCGCGCACTAATCCTAATAACTGTTTGCATCATCGCTTCAGTTCTCACCGAATGGCTCTGCAATCTTATCAGAAAAAAACCGAACAGCGTCGATGACTTAAGCGCCGTTGTCACAGGAATAATCCTCGCTCTATCTGTTCCACCGCACCTGCCCTGGTGGGCCGCGATAATCGGAAGCGCCTTTGCGATCGCGATCGGCAAAATGGTCTTCGGCGGCCTCGGCTCAAACACCTTCAACCCCGCTATGGTCGGAAGAGCTTTCATCACCGCCTGTTTCGGAATCCTAATGACCACCTGGGCCGTACCTGCTACCATCAATCCCGACATGCCGAAACTCTCCGCCGCTCAACCACAGGCGATAACCCAGGCCACCCCCCTTGCATGGAGTAAACAAGCCATAAAAACAAGTAACCTGGAAGATAAATCAAAAATAATCTCGGCAAATGTCGTAAACAAAATGCTCCCCGATATGTTCTACGGCAAGATCGGCGGCTGCCTCGGCGAAACCAGCGTTCTGGCACTACTGATAGGCGGAGCATACCTGCTCATAAAACGCACGATAACTTTTCACATACCATTAGCGGTACTCGCTTCGACCTTTGTCTTTGCCGGCATCGGCTACGTCTTAAACCCAGCTGCATACGCATCGCCACTCGTCCACTTATCAAGTGGCGGCATGCTGCTGTGCGCATTCTTTATCGCAACAGATCCAGTAACCGCACCACTGACCAAAAAAGGCATGTGGATTTTCGGAATCGGCACAGGCGCCCTCATAATGCTCATAAGAATGGTCGGCGAATACCCCGAAGGAATAATGTACGCGATCCTGCTCATGAACGCCGTCACACCACTCATCGACAGATTCGTAAAACTGATACCTGCTGGAGGCAAACCGAATGTTAGTTAAACCGACAAAACATTTTATCGAACAAAGCTGGCTCTTAATAGTATCAGCATTCCTGTTCGGCCTGCTCATCGCCGTTGCAAACGCCGCATGGGCGCCGCGAATCGAACAAAACAAAATTGACAAACTCAATCGACTCATGAAAGGAATGCTCACCGAAGCAAAAACCTTTGAACTAATAGCAGAAGACGTCGTCATCAAACTTGCAAAAGGCAAAAAAGCAAAAAGCAACATCTACAAAGCCTTTTCAGAAACAGGCCAATGCATCGGATGGGCATTCAACTGCCAGGGAAGTGGCTTCGCAGACAAGATCGAACTTGTAGTAACACTCGATGCCGATGCGAAAAACCTGGCTGGATACGATGTTCTGACCAGCAACGAAACCCCAGGCTTCGGCGACCAGATAAAATTCGATTACTATCGCGCTCAGTTTAGAGGTGCACCAGCAGACAAAATAGAACTTCTAAAAGCAGGCAACGCCGAAAAAATCGACGATCAGATAATCGCCATCACCGGCGCCACTGTCAGCAGCGAAGCTGTCATAACAATCATCAATAACTACGTCAGCCAGATCAAAGAACAACTGATAACAAGGAAACTCATAACAAATGAAAACTGAAAACATCGCATCACCAAATGTATTCAGCCAGACCTTCCTGGCAGGACTATGGCGAGAAAACCCCGTCTTTAGACTCCTTCTCGGAATGTGCCCCACGCTGGCAGTCACCGCCGCGGTAAAACCAGCCCTGACAATGGGACTTAGCGTCATATTCGTACTACTATGCAGCAACATCGTCGTCTGCCTGATGAGAAACCTCCTAAAGCCCCACCTGCGAATCCTAATGTTCACCTTGGCAATAGCAACCTTCGTCACAATCGCCGACCTCTTCCTGCAGGCATTCCTCCCTGAAATGAGTTCAACCCTCGGCCCATATGTAGCCTTGATCATTGTAAACTGCATAATCATCTGCCGCGCAGAAGCATGTGCCAGCAAAAACGGCCTTATAATAAGTATAATAGACGCCATCGGAATGGGCATCGGCTTCACTGTAACACTTTGCGTCCTCGCCGGAATAAGAGAAGTCCTCTCGACCGGAGCAATATTTGAAATTCCAGTAATGCCCGAAGCATTCGTGCCCTGGACCGCTATGAGAATGCCCGTTGGTGCTTTTATAACACTCGGCCTTCTGCTCGGACTCGTAAATCTTATAACGAAAAAAGAAGTTTAATCAGAGGAATATAAATGGACACGCTACAAGTTCTATTGATGGGTTTTATATCCATCGTAATAGTCAACAATCTTGTCTTTACGAAGTTTCTCGGCATCTGCCCATACCTCGGCGTATCAGGCCGAATCGATATGGCATTTGGCATGGGCTGCGCCGTCACATTCGTCGTAACACTCAGCGGCACCTTAACATGGCTCATTAATAATTTAATCCTCATACCCTACGGCCTGGAAATAACTCGATACATATGCTTCATACTCGTCATCGCAGGCGCCGTCCAGCTTGTCGAAATGTACGTAAGAAAATTCTTCCCCGCTCTCTACGAAAGCTTCGGCATATTCCTGCCCCTCATCACAACCAACTGCGCAATCCTCGGATTGTGCCTGTTCATAAATCTCTGGGCAATCGATAGTCTGCTCGAAGCTGTCGTTTTGAGCTTCGGTGCAGGAATAGGCTTCACCTTGGCAATCTGCATCATGGCAGGCATCCGAGAAAATCTCAACCTCGCCGACGTGCCAAAGGCACTAAAAGGCGCGCCTATCACACTTATTACAGCCGGAATACTAACTCTGGCATTCATGGGTTTTGCAGGAATGATAAGATGATCTTAGCTGATATTTTCCAACTCTGGCAAAGCGCCTGGCCGGCAGGAGTAACTATGCTGGTACTCGGCGCAGGTTTTGCGATCATATTGCTGATCGCAAGCGAAAAACTAAAAGTCACCATCGACGAAAAAGTCGAACAAGTCCACCAGGCCCTGCCCAAGATCGATTGTGGCGCCTGCGGCTTCCCAGGCTGCGCCCAATACGCAAAAGCAGTCTCACAAGAACCGGAACTCCTTGGAAAATGCGCACCAGGCGGACCAGAAACCGCTGAAAAAATCGCCGAAATATTAAACCTCCAGGTCAGAGGTGAAGGCTTCCCGCTAAGACCCATCGTCCACTGCCGCGCACACACCGAAGACAGAACATACTACGCAAAATACGAAGGCATCCGAACCTGCACCGCCGAAAATGCTTTCGCCACTGTACAGGCCTGTAAATTCGGCTGCCTCGGCCTTGGCGATTGCGTCAGCGCCTGCAAATTCGACGCCCTCCACGTAGTCGACGGCCTTGCAACTGTCGACTACGAAAAATGCACAGGCTGCACTGCCTGTTCACATGCATGCCCGAGAAATTTAATCAAGATGGTTCCGTTCAGCACTGAAAATATGATGACCGTCGCCTGCTTAAATGCCGAAGTCGGCAAAGTAACTCGCCAGATGTGTAAGGTTGGTTGCATCGCATGCAAAATGTGCGCAAAACAAACCGATATCTTCACAATAGATAACAACCTAGCCACTCTCGATTACGAAAACTACAAACCAACCCCCGAAACAGATACCGCCATGGAAAAATGCCCCACTTGCGTAATCGTTTACCGCGGAAAGTCCGCACCAGAACCACGCCAGCCAAAACAAAAACCACAAAAAGCTGTGGCAACATAAAATTCGCAATCTCTACTTTATATACAACTCCGCCCCGCTGGACTTGATGATTTTCCCTTCATCCCCCACCGGAATCAAGATCGCTTCCACCCCTTCACTTTTCTCAACAAGCTCCAAACCTTTTTCACTCCCTAAAACACTAACAGCCGTCGCTAAAGCATCCGCCTCCAACGCGCTGGCGGCGATAATCGTTACGCTAACCAACTCGCCCGCCGCCGAAATCGCAACAGGGTTAACAATATGACTAAAACGTTTTCCATCTATTAAAACAAACCTTCGATAATCCCCGCTCGTCGCAACCGCCTTATCCGCCAGCTTCAACGTCAACACCAACTGACCGCTGGTATCCGCCTTCGATATCGACGGGTTCTGTAATCCAACCATCCACTCGCCCCTGCCCCGCGGCGGTGCACCAAAACAGCGAATATCACCACCCACATCAACCATCCCCCCAATCGCACCTTTCTCCCGCATCGCTACAACAGCCTTGTCAATCGCATAGCCCTTGGCAATCCCGCCCAAATCCAGCCGCATCCCATCAACCGCAAACCTAACCGTCCTTTTCGCAGCATCAAGCTTCAATTTATCATAACCAACCTTAGCTTCAGCCTCAGCGATATCTTCTTCCGTCGGCATCCTGCCCCCCTCGCCCGCTGCTCGCCACAAATCCACCAGCGGTCCGACCGTAATATCAAATACCCCTCCGGTTTTCTCGCTGAACTCAACCGACCTCTCCAAAACCTCAAACACCGCCTCGCCAACCTCAACCGCTTCTCGGCCCGCATCTCGATTTACTCTGCTGATTTCAGAATCCTCTTTGTAATCGCTCATAAGCTCATCAACACCCACAAGCTCGCTAAATCCAGCTTCTATACATTCTGCCGCAACAGCCTCATCCATCCCCACCGCAACTATCCGCGCAATCGTACCCATAACATCTCGATAGCCGCTCTCCGCCTCAACTCTCGCATCAGGCCAGATAGTTTCCTCCTGCGATCGAAACCAGAACACCGCTGCTCCTATCACCAACAGGCTAATAACAACTTCACCCAAAACACGTTGCGTCTTTTTCACCATCACATACCTTTCTGAAGAAAACCAACCGAACAAATTCTAATTTGTTTCCCTACAGCCTTCAATAATTCTTTAATTTCTGTATAATACCCAAATGACCGAAAAAACTGTAACAATTCTCAAAGACCGCGTCGAACAGGACTTTCTGCCCTACGTCCGCCAGCCAGGCCGATATATCGGCGGTGAAATAAACCAAATCAAAAAAAACCTCTCTCAATTAGACTTGACCGTCGCCCTCTGCTTCCCAGACATCTACGAAATCGCCATGAGCCACACCGGCTTTGCAATAATCTACGACGTCCTCAACAATCTCGACTCCGTCGCCGCTGAAAGATGTTTCGCCCCCTGGCTCGAAGCCGAAAAAATCCTTCGTGACAAAAACATTCCGCTCTTTTCCCTCGAATCAAAAGCTGCCATAAAAGATTTCGACATCGTCGGCTTTAGCCTTACAAATCCGCTTTGCTATACAAATGTCCTGAACATGCTCGACCTCGCCGAAATTCCCATCCGTTCAAACCAAAGAACCGACAGCGACCCCATAATCATCGCAGGCGGCTCAATGAGCAACTGCGCAGAACCACTCGCCGAATTCATAGATATCTTCCTGCTCGGAGAAGCAGAAGAAGCTGTCGTCGAACTTATCCAGCTTATAAAGAATCGCAAAAAAACCCTATCTTCCAAATCAGACATCTTCCTGGAAATAGCCGAAAAATTCAACTTCGCCTATGTCCCTTCGCTTTACAAATTCGAATACGAAGGACAAAAAATAAAATCCATCAAACCAACCGCCCCTGATTTGCCCACAGAATTTAAAAACGCGATCATCTTAGACCTCGACAAAAGCCCCGTCCCCCTCAAGCCGATCGTCCCCTTCGTCCAGGCCGTGCACGAACGAATCAGCGTCGAAATAATGCGAGGCTGCCCGGGAAGATGCAGGTTCTGCCAAGCTAGTTTCTGCAGAAGACCACTACGATTCCGCGACAGTGACAGAATCCTTGAAATCGCAAAAGCCCAATACCACGCCACAGGATTCGACACCGTCAGCCTTTTAAGCCTGTCCAGCGCAGACTATCCCGAGCTGGAAAAAGTCGTCGAAAAACTCAAAAACTATTTTGAAGAAAAATTCGTAGGCATCTCACTTCCCAGCCTAAGAGTCGACCAGCAGCTAAAACTCCTGCCGAAACTCGTCACCTCCGTACGCAAATCAGGCCTGACAATCGCAATAGAAGCCGCCACAGAAAAGCTCAGAAATATAATAAACAAACCGATCACAGACGAAGATCTACTCGCCGGAATCAACGCCGCATACCAGGCAGGTTTCCAGCGAATCAAACTCTACTTCATGGTCGGACTGCCAGGCGAAACAGAAGACGACATAAAACAAATCGTCAACCTGTCACAAAAAATAGCCCTCGCCAGAAGAAACTTTGATGGAAAAATCGCCAATATAAACGCCGCCGTAAGCTGGCTCGTACCAAAACCTCACACACCCTTCGGATGGCTCGGACAAAAACCAAAAGCATATTTCGAAAACGCAAAAAAAATCATCCTACAGCGAAAACGCCAACTCAATATAAGATCCGTGCAATTCAAATTTCACGATATCAATCGCAGCGTTCTTGAATCCGCGATCGGAAAAGCCGATAGACGCATAGCTGACATTATTGAAACCGCATGGAAATCAGGAGCTACCTTCGATTTGTGGGATGAGTGTTTCAATTATGATATTTGGGCTGAAGCCTTCGAAAAATCCGGCAAAAATATAGAAACCCTCGCCGAAAGAAACTTTGCCAACAATGAATTTCTCCCCTGGCAGCACCTCGGCGGCCCGGGCAAAGACTACCTCCAGGACCACTTCGACCAGGCTATAAATCTCGCCGGCAAAAATCCTTAAAGCCTCTTAATCCTTCCGCTCAACCGGTTTCTTTATCCCATAAGGCTCGTACAATCCTGCCCTGCCATACTTCTTATAAAAATCTATCAGGATCTGCGCAGCCTCTTTCGGATCATCAACAACCGTATAAACGCCCATGTCCTCAGACGAGACAAACCCGTGCTTATCAAGCATCATCTTCTTCTGCCACTCAAGCAAACCACTCCAATACTCGCTGCCCATCAACAACACCGGAAAATACGCCTGCTTAAATGTCTGAATCAAAACAAGCTACTCAAAAAACTCATCCATAATACCATAACAGCCAGGAAAAACCACAAAGCCGTTGGCATATTTCAAAAACATCATCTTCCGACAGAAAAAATATCTGAAATGCAGCGACAGATTCTGATACTCGTTCGGAATCTGCTCCATAGGCAACTCAATATTCAACCCCACACTCTTGCCGCCAACTTTCGCAGCACCTTTGTTCGCCGCCTCCATAATACCGCCGCCCCCACCGGTTATTATTGCAAAGTCCGCCTTGGCGATCTCAGCGCAGGTTTCTTCGGCAAGCTTGTAGTACTCACTGCCAGCCTTTGCTCTGGCAGAACCAAACACCGACACCGCAGGCCCAACCGTTGCCAACTCCTCAAAACCTTCCACGAACTCGGCCATTATCCTGAATATCCGCCACGGCTCTTCCGGTGGCATTCTAACTTGCGACATTTAAAACGCTCCTTCCAAAAAATTTTTACTCAAACATCTTACCACAATTCCGGCTGGTTTGCAGCAGGACAAAACTTCGCCACCGGACAAATCGCACAGTCAGGCCGACGAGCCATACAAATACTCCTGCCATGAAATACCAGCATATGACAAAACAGCGTCCAGTCTTTCTTCGGCACGATCTCCATCAAATCAAACTCAAGCTTCTCAGGATCACGATTTTCCGAAAGCCCAAGCCTCCTGCTCAGCCTGATAACATGCGTATCACAAACTACCGCTGCCTTACCAAACGCACTACCAAGTAACACATTCGCCGTCTTCCGCCCAACCCCGTTCAATCCCAGAAGCTCGTCCATCTTTTTCGGCACCTCGCCGTCAAACTTCTCCAATATCTTTGCGCACGTTTTTTTTATACTCACCGCTTTGTTACGATAAAATCCCGTGCTCCTGATATCAGCTTCTATCTGCTTCAAATCCGCCTTCGCCCAGTCAGCCGCACCTTTGTACTTAACAAACAAATCCTTCGTAACCTTATTAACCCTGACATCCGTACACTGGGCCGCCATAATAGTCGCTATCAACAATTCAAGCGGATTGGAATGATTCAGCGTGCAACCTGCATCCGGATAGACTTTCTTGAGTATCGGCAAAATCTTTTTAACTCGCCCAGCCGCCTCAGCCTTATCAACTTTTATTGTTTTTTTCTTTTTACCCAAAGTCCTTACTCATCACGCCGGCTTCGACTAATCAGCCCGCTAAGGCAACTCGCGCAAAGCCTTCTTTAAATCTCCCCCGATCAGCAAACCTCGAAATCGCAGCGGCTCATCTTGCCCCGGAACAAATAATATACTCACCGGCACACCAGGCTCACGATAAACCTCTTTCAGATCAATCGTCGCCGCACTATCCCAAACAGTCGTATCCCCCCTGACCGCTAAAATATTCTTTTCCGCGATCAAGTCAGCAATTTCCTTTTTGGCATAAACCGTTTTCTCAACCGCCTTACACGTCAAACACCAATCCGCCATAAACTCTATCAACACCGGCCTGCCTGCCCCAACCGTCTTTTCAATCCTCGCCGCATCATACTCCTGCCACGCGATCAACTCCTCACCAGGCGCAGCCAGCAAACCAAAGCCCGCCCATACCGCAATAGTAACCGCCGCCAATCGAATCATCCACTTGCGAACAAAAGCTGTCGAAAAACTCACCCAGCCGCCCCACATCCAGACGCAAAAACTCAAAATCACCGCAAAATATAAAACCCCGATCAACCTCGTCCCAGGTAGCGCCTCCAAAAGCTTTATCGCTATCATCAACAAAACAAAACCCGTCGCCTGCTTGAAAATCTCCATCCACCTGCCAGGCTTAGGCAATCGCCCCAAAAGCCCAGGTATCGACGTAAGGATCAAATAAGGTATCGACATACCAACGCCCATAAGCATTATCGCCGCCGTCGCAGGCCCAAGCCGCTGAGTCTGAGCCCACACAAAAACCGTCGCAATGATCGCGAAACTGCAAGGTGTACTCAAAACCGCCGCCAGAAATCCCATCCCAACGGAACTCGCATAACCCCTGCCAGCCCCGCCCTTGCTGGATATCGATAACGGTATCCCAATCGTTATCGCACCGAACATATACAACGCCAACACCACCATCAACAGCGACATGCCCAACACAAATCCGGTATTGCGAAAATGGTCACCCCACTGAAACACCGTTCCATAGCCAACTCGCAAAACAATATTCACCACCGCTAGCGCCCCAAAGAACAACACGATCCCCAGACAAAACGCAAGGCCCATACTGATACTCTTCGCCCTGCTTTCCTTCGACTGCGCCAATATCCGCATCACAATAAGCGGTATCACAGGCCAAACACAAGGCATAATATTCAACATAAGCCCCGCCAAAATCGCCAAAAGCAAAACTATCGGCGAAGAATAATACATCATATCGAATCGCTTAACAGGCTCTGCCGCTCCCCCCGCCGGTAACTCAAATGTCGCCTCGCCTAACTCCTTTTCACCGACAATTGCAACTTCAGCATCTAATTCATACCTCTCCAGCCGACAAAGAATATCAGAACAAACCGCACCCTCTACAAAAACCTTCACCGCCGCCTTCGCTCCTTCGGCCGGAAGAGATTCGAACTGCTTTACCTTAAATGGCAGATAAACCGTAAACTCACCACTAAAAACCTCCAGCCTCTGATTAGAAGACTTATCAAAATACATCTGCCATTCAGGAAATATCAACTCAGAAAAAACCAGATCCCCCGATGACGCCTTAACTTTTAAATGCATCTGGCCAGGCGCCGTCTTTTCACTCGCATAAAAATGCCAATCCTCTTTCAGCTTAAAACGAATCGCCAACGCAGACTCACCACCAGGATTAACTCGTTCGTACTGCTGCTCAATATTTATACCGACAACCTCATTGCTATCCGCAACAGCACCGCCGACGACGAGCATGATCCCAAAAACAACTCCAACCGCCGCCTTTGTAATTCGCATCAGTGTCCCCTTTTAAGAAATGTACTCCGCAGGAAAAATTTATTCGCCTCTTGGCTGACTCGGACCCTCTTCGGCCCCAGAATCCTTTTGGCTATCAGAGTCTTTCTCGTCTGGTTTTTGCGTCTTCTTCTGCTCGACCTCGAGCAGAGCTACCACTGTAGGCTTATCCAGTATACCGCCGGCCAAAATTATATTCACTTCCTCAGCATCAAGAGTCTCATACTTAAACAGCGCCTGTGAAATCGCCTCAAGCCTGTCCTTGTTGGCCTCGATAAGTTCCCTGGCTTTGTTATACGCATCTTCCAAAAGCCTCCTCACCTCTTTATCGATAATCTCCGAAGTCTTCTCCGAATACTCCGCACCGCCAGGAGGATAAAACATATCGCCGCCGCCAAATTCAGAACCGTAATTCACAAGCCCCAATTCCTCGCTCATCCCCCAGATCTGAACCATGTCCTTAGCCAAATGAGTAGCCTGCTGAATATCAGATTGAGCTCCGCTGGATATATCATCACAAAAAAGCTCCTCCGCAACTCGTCCGCCAAAACAAACCTGCATCTGGGCCATACAATATTTCTTCGTAAAATAAGTCCTGTCCTTTTCAGGCAAAGCAAACGTCGCCCCGCCCATCGGACCACGAGGAATAATACTCACCTTATGAAGCGGATCAGCATCCTCCAAAAGCGATTGGATCAGCGTATGCCCTGCTTCATGATAAGCAGTCAAGGTTTTGTCCTGCTCATCAATAACTCTGCTGCGCTTGGCCCTGCCCCAACGAACCTTGTCCCTGGCCTCTTCTAAATCTGTCGTTTCAACATAATCCTTATTAGACATAGTCGCAGCGATCGCAGCCTCATTAATAATCGCCTCTAATTCCGCTCCGCTGAACATCGGTGTGCCCCTGGCAACCCTGTTAAGGTCCGCATTGGGAGCAAGTTTCACCTTCTTGGCATGAACCTTCAATATCTCAAACCTGCCCCTGAGGTCAGGCAGTGGAATATAAATCTGCCTGTCAAATCTGCCAGGCCGAGTCAACGCATGATCCAGAATATCACCACGGTTAGTCGCCGCGATCACTATCACCTGGTCATTGGTATCGAATCCGTCCATCTCAACTAAGATTGCGTTCAATGTCTGCTCACGCTCGTCATGACCGCCGCTTACAAAACCAGGCCCGCGCTTCCGACCTATCGCATCAACCTCATCAAGAAAAATAATACAAGGCGAATTTTCTTTCGCCTGCTTGAAAAGATCGCGAACTCTGCTCGCTCCAACACCAACAAACATCTCTACAAAATCACTACCAGAAATACTGAAAAACGGCACATCCGCCTGGCCGGAAATCGCCTTGGCCAAAAGTGTCTTACCGCAACCAGGAGGCCCGACCAAAAGAACGCCACGCGGAATCCTGCCCCCTAATCGCTGAAATTTCTTCGGATGCCTCAAAAACTCAATGATTTCTGCAACTTCCTCTTTGGCCTCTTCGATGCCCGCCACATCGTCAAATGTTACCGTGATTTGTGTTTTATCCCTGACCTTATGTTTACTTCGGCCAAAGCTGCCAAGCATCCCCGCGCCGCCGCCGCGAAGATTGCGAATAAAGAAAAAGTAAAAAATACCAACCAGAAACAACAACGGCAAAAGCCAGTTCAATAACATCGGCAACCATATCGGAGGCTCAGCGATCTCCCATTTTACGCCGCTTTGTTTTAGCATCTCCAGCAGTTTTTCGCCAACTATGTCAGGCCTGTACCCAACCTTGAATTTGCCGCCTTTTTCTTCTTTCCCCTCTTCCGGCTTGAACACACCGATAATATGAGTCTCGTTTATCTTGACACTTTCAACCGCTCCGGATTCAAGATAACGCTCAAACTCATCGAAGCTCACCTCCTGAATATTCTGGAACCTGCCCATCATGATCATAGAACTAAGAATAACCATCGTCACGATCAGCCAGCCGAACGAACTGCGGCTCTGTTTAGGCAATGGCTTCCTGCCGCCGCCCTTTGGGCCAGAAGGTTTTTGACCCGATTTTCTCTTCTTACCATTACTCATAAATTCGTTGCCTTAATTTAATCCACAAAACACTACCAGCTTTTCTGCATTAATTCTACTATCCTGTCAGCCAATCGGTTCGCCGCAATCGCCGAGGCATACTCGAAACTCTGCTCCTGCCATTGTGAAAAACTCATCGACGCACTCACTTCCTGACTATCCACAAGCAATTCGCCAGTCTGCAAATTCTCCCAGCTTACGACCGCCCGAACCTCTGCCTGCCTTTCCATCGGCCTGCCTGTATCACGCTCGCCAGAAAGACTCACCTCGTCAAGCGAAACGATTTGACCTCGAATTATTGTATCGGCTCTATCACGGTCAGAGATTATTTTATATGGCGTCTCTGCCTCGATCCTTTTGGCTATCGCATCGGTAAGCTCATACTCAAGCCCGCGCCGGAAGCTTTTATTGTCAAACATCTCCACATAAACGCTGGAAATATCTTCCGGATACAGCCAACTGTCTGAATAGCCGGACAACTTACCGCCGTCACAACCAATCAGCCCTGCAATAAATATCGCAAAACTCGCAACAAAAATTATCTTAAAAAGCCGATATCTCACGTTTAACCCCTCAAAAAAAATTTCCAATTATTAAACTCCTCTCCTGACTTCTGACTCCTATTCTTCTTGACCACTCAGTTTGACTTCTGCAAGTTTCGCCGCCTTGCTGCCCGCCCAGTCATCTAACACCTGCTGATAATACAAATTCGCAGCCTGCAAACTGCCGGTCTTTTCATAATACTCACCTATCGTATACTGCTTATAAGCGATCTGTTCGTTGATCTGTTTTATTATCCTGTCCACCTCAAGCTCCACTGCCTGCCTGGGATATTTCGACTGAAATTCCTGATAATAACTCTTAGCGCTTATAAGGTCTTTAAGGTCATACGCCGGGCCTCTGTAATTCGCATGCAGGTTTCTTGCCATTCCTAAAAGCCCGTCCCTGCCCAGATCACCGCCAGGCCAGCGCGACGAAATATCCGACCAAACCTGATAGGCCTCGAAAAACTTGTCCCTTCTTTCGTAACTTTTAGCAATAGAAAGCATCGCTCTTTTAGCGATAGGCTTATCGCCCGCTCGATCAGCGATTCTTTCCATCACCTTGGCACCTTCAGTATAACCGCGATACTTAAACACCTTCAAAGCCGTGATCTTCTGGCCACCCAAAAACGCCGTGCCTAACTGAAACTGCCTTTCCATCGCCGAATCATAAAGCTGGCTTTTCGGATAAGAATTTAAAAACTTGCCGTAGCTTTTAGCCGCCTTGTTCAATTTGCCCGCGGCAAAAAGAAGCTCGGCTTTCATAAAGGCATCGAAATCGGCTCCCGCCACATCAGGGAATTCCTGCTTCAGCTTTTCCGCCGCCTCGCTCGCCTGCCCAGCTTTGCCCTGACTGACAAGCTGCTTGATATTCGCCACCGCCAGAAGATATGGCCCCTGCTGGCTGGAACCAACATTCTGCCATTCCTGACCTTCAGACAAACGCCACGTATCAGCCGCTTGGGCCGAGGCGATTAAACAAACCGAAACCATCAATAAAGCCGCTTTAAAACCGGTTTTGATTTTTGTATCCATTTGGACACTGCTCTCCATGGAATTAGCTGATTTTAGATGCACATTCCGCGCCAGACATTATACATATATGCGTAATTCTTGCAAATAACCTTATTTAAAAATCCAAAACCCATTTATCGCGATGCGGAAAATCAGAAAACCTTTCTGCATAGTTATTTATCGCTGTTTGTTTTACGCTGGCTTTGGCTTAATTCTTGACTGGGAACATCGGGCGGTTTATGCTTTTGGCAGAAAGTAGAATAAGTATGGATTTTCCTGAAAAAACTACAATTCAAACTCACACGATAACCGTTGTGCCGCGGTATTGCGAAACCGATCAGGGCGGAGTGGTGCATCATAGCGTTTATCCTGTTTGGTTCGAAATGGGCAGGACCGAACTTCTGCGGGCAAACGGTCTGGCATATAAAGATCTCGAGGCTGCGGGGGTGTTTTTTGTAGTTGCCCAATTGCACGTAAAATACCGCCAGGCAGCGAGATATGACGAGAAGCTGGAATTAGTGACAAGCTGTGCGAAAGTTACTTTAGCTAAGGTTGAGCATAGCTATAAACTTACGCGCCCAGGCGAGGGGCAGGTGATCGGCACCGGCA
>SDBV01001836.1_pt1 | contig 31783 bp, 25 predicted proteins | sample 2277081 | NCBI WGS metagenome assembly SDBV01 (sample SAMN10402039, study PRJNA504765) | marine sediment metagenome | isolation source: marine sediment core GS10_PC15, 223 cmbsf | place: Arctic Ocean: Southern Knipovich Ridge | collected 2010 | reverse complement strand
AATGAAGCCTGTGGTTTTTTCGGCGATCAGTTTTTTTCTTTCCGGTTTGGTGTTCGGGGTGACCATGAAGACTGTATCGAGGCCCGCGTTTTGCGCGGGGGCAGTGATCTCGTCGGCATCGTCGATGCTTAAGTCGGCGATAAGGACGCTGTTGACGCCTGCGTCGTGGAAGTCGGTGAAGAATTTTTCGATCCCGTAGTGGTAAACGAGATTGTAATACATCAAAAGGCCGATGGGGATGTCTTTGTATTGTTTTACTTTCCGGATGAATTCAAGTGCTTTGTGTACGTTCATGCCTGCGTTTAAGGCGCGGATGTCTGCTTTTTGTATTGTTGGGCCATCGGCGATGGGGTCGGAAAATGGTATGCCGAGTTCAAGAACGTCGGCGCCGGCGTCGATGGCGGATTTTATGATTGATAGACTCATGTCAAAATCTGGATCTCCGACCACGAAGAATGGTATGAGGGCGGCGCGTTTTAGTTCGGAAAAAACCTGTTTGTATGTTTTCATGTTCAAAGTCCTTATTGCAATGGTCGGTGTTCTTCAACAATGGAAACGTCCTTGTCCCCCCTGCCGGAGAGATTTATGACGGCGGTGGTTTCTGGGGGTAATTTACCTTTTTGGCTAATCAGATATGCCAGGGCGTGAGCGCTTTCGAGGGCTGGTAAGATGCCTTCTGCTTTTGTTAGTATTTCGAATGCGTCGAGGACGTCTGCATCTTCAGCGGCGACGTATTGAGCGCGGTGCGTGTCTTTTAGCTGGCAGTGTTCGGGGCCTACGCCTGGGTAGTCGAGTCCCGCGGAGACGGATTTGGTTTCGGAAATTTGACCGTCTTCATCCTGTAGCAGATATGAGCGGGCGCCGTGGAGGATTCCCAGTTTGCCTGCTACGAGTGTCGCGGCGTGTTGGCCTGTCTGGATGCCGCGGCCTGCAGCTTCGACGCCGATGAGTTTTACATCGGGGTCATCTACGAAGCCGGAGAAAATTCCGATAGCGTTCGAGCCTCCGCCGACACATGCAACGACCATGTCAGGGAGTTTGCCGATCTGTTCGAGACATTGTGCGCGGGCTTCTGTGCCGATGCAGCTTTGGAAATGTTTTACAACGGTTGGGTATGGATGGGGGCCGCAGGCAGAGCCGAAAAGATAGAATGTGTCGGTGACGTTTGCGGTCCAGTATCTTAATGCGTCGTTGATGGCGTCTTTTAAGGTTCCGGTTCCGCCTTCGACGGGGATCACTTCTGCTCCACAGAGTTTCATTTTATGGACGTTTACGCTTTGTCGCTTGATGTCTATTACGCCCATGAAGATTTTTGTTTCCATGCCGAAGAGTGCGCCGATCATAGCTGTAGCGAGGCCGTGCTGGCCGGCACCGGTTTCGGCGATGAGTTTTGTTTTTCCCATATATTTTGCCAAAAGTCCCTGACCGAGGGTGTTGTTTACTTTGTGCGCGCCGCCATGGAGGAGGTCTTCACGTTTTATGTAGACATTGAAGCCGACATGTTCGCTGAATCTTTTTGCGAAATATAATGGCGTTGGACGGCCGGCGTAGTTTTTGTAGAGCAGGTTTAGTTCGGCGGTGAATTTCGGGTCTTCGTAGAAGCGGTAAAAGGCCTGTTCAATTTCTTCCAGGGCAGGGATTAGTACCTCGGGGACGTAGAAGCCGCCGAATTGTCCAAATTTCCCTTTATATTTCATAATGCATTCCTTATATGTTTGCGTTTTCGATGTTCTCGAAAAGTTTTTTCATTTTTCGCCGGTCTTTTTTTCCCGGTGAAGCTTCGACACCACTGCACAAGTCGATTCCGTAGACGCCTGTTTCAACGGCTTGGCAAACGTTTTCCGGATTTATTCCGCCTGCGAGAAAGATTTTTCTCGGGAGATATTTCAATATGCTCCAATTGAAAGAGTGTCCTGTTCCGCCATATTGTTTTGGCTTGTAGGCATCGAGTAGAATAGCTTCGGTGAAATATCTATCTATTCTTTCGATGGTTGCTTTTTGCCTGACTCGAAGAGCTTTTATGATCGGGATATTAAGTGAAGCAAGTTCATTGCAGAATCGCGGTGTTTCGTCGCCGTGGAGTTGTATCCAGTTGAAGTGACCATCGGCTACTACTTTTGAAATCTCTTCGATCGGAGCATTGACGAAAAGAGCGACGGTGTCAACGAAAGCAGGGAGTTTATCTATTATGGCCATGGCTTTTTTGGGAGTTATATAACGTGGGCTTTGTTCATAGAAGTTGAAGCCAAGCATGTCGGCGCCCAGCTCGGTAGCTGCACGAGCGTCTTTTAGATTGGTGATTCCACAAATTTTTACTTTAACTATACTCATATCAGTTTTTTATTTTTCCAGTTATGAATTTGATATTTTTATTAATTTTTCCAGACATGACGAAGCATTTTTGTTTTTTATAGCCTGATCTGCCAGTTTGACCGCTTGATTGAAATCGGCAGCCAAATCGGCAACGATGATCGCAGCGGCAGCGTTTAACAGGACGATATCCTTTGCTGGTCCGGTGTGATCATCAGAGATTATATCGGTTATTATTTTTGCGCTTGTTTTTGCATCCGGAGCCGTTAGCTGGTCGGCTGTAGTCGGAGCGATGTCGAAATCGGCAGGGTTAATCTGAGTTTCGGTTACGTTTCCATTTTTAAGTTCGATTACTTTTGTGATACCGAGGGTGCTGATCTCATCGAGGCCGTCGCTGTGAACTACCATGGCGTGGTTGACGCCGAGAAGGCCGAGGGTTTGTGCGATCAGAGGCATGAGTTTTTCGTCGGCGACACCCATGACCTGCGCCGAGGCGTTTGCGGGGTTGGCTAATGGGCCAAGGATGTTGAAAACGGTTCTAAAGCCGAGTGCTTTTCTTGTCGGCTGGACGTATTTCATGGCTGGGTGGAACATCGGGGCGAACATGAAGCCGATGTGGGCCTGTTCGATGCATTGCGCGATGACATCGGCGGAGGCGTTGATGTTTACGCCAAGTTCATCCAGGACGTCGGCAGAGCCGCATGAGCTGGTGATGCCGCGATTGCCGTGTTTTGCGACGAATGCTCCAGCGCCGGCTGCGACAATTGCAGCGGCAGTTGAAATGTTAAAGGTTTTAACTTTTGCTCCGCCTGTGCCGCAGGTATCGATGAGGTGGTCGACGTTAGGCTTGACGTGGACGGCGTGTGTTCTGAGTGACTTTGCCAGTCCGGCGAGTTCGGCAGCGGTCGGGCCTTTTATTCGCATGGCAGTTAAGAAGGCGGCGACTTGAGGTTCGCCGACATCGCCATCGAAGATCGAATCGAGAAGTTGGGTAGCCTGGTCGGCGGTCAGGTCTTCGCGTTTTAGTAATATTTCGATGAATTGAATTATTTCGGCCATTGGTATTCCTTATTTTTTGTGCTGGGCGGCGATATTTAAAACGTTTTGTATTATTTTTCCTCCGGCTGGGGTCAAGATGCTTTCGGGGTGGAACTGAACGCCGAAGATCGGAAGCTGTTTATGCTGGACGGCCATAGTAATGCCTTCGAATTCAGCGGTTTGGGTGAGGCAATCGGGAATGTCGCCGGCGGCGCAGAGGCTGTGGTATCTTCCTGCCTGGAGCGGGTTTTCGAGTCCTTCGAAGAGGCCTGTGTTGTCGTGGGTTATTCTTGAAGGTTTTCCGTGCATGACTTCAGGGGCGTGAATGATCTTTCCGCCGAAATACTGGACGATCGCCTGGTGGCCGAGGCATACTCCGAAAATGGGGAGTTTATCTTTGAAGTAATCGATTGCCGAGAGTGAGACGCCTGCCCGGTCGGGAGTGCCTGGGCCTGGGGAGATTACTAAAAGGAGCGGGTCGAGGTCTTCGGCGACTTTTTTCAGCTGATCGAGGGATGTGTCGGCACGGTAGACCATGGCCTGGCAGTCGCGTTTGCAAAAATCATCGACGAGATTGTAGGTGAAGGAATCGAAATTGTCGATGAATAGTATTTTTTGCTGTTTGGTTTCCATTAGTGTTGCCTTTATTTATTATTTCCTCTGACTGCGCGAAGGCAGGAGTTTGCTTTGTGCTGAGTTTCTTCGAATTCTGTTTTCGGAACGCTGTCGTGTACTATTCCGGCACCGGCTCTGATGTATGCGGTGTGGTCTTTTATCTGCAGGCTTCTTATTGTAATACAGCTATCGAATTGGCCATCGACGGTGAGGTAGCAGACGGCTCCGCCGTAATAGCCTCTTTTATTTTTTTCGAGCTGGCGAATGATCTTCATGGCTTCGATTTTGGGGGCGCCGGTTAAAGTGCCCATGTTCATTGTTGCAAGGTATGCGCTGAGGGCGTCGAGATCAGGACGAAGGGTGCCTTTGACATTGCTTACAAGGTGCTGGACGGAGGCATATTTTTCGGTGATCAGTAATTCTGTTACGATTCGTGAGCCGGACTCTGCAACGCGAGCGATATCGTTTCTGGCAAGGTCGACGAGCATCATGTGTTCTGCGAGTTCTTTTCGGTCGAGTTTTAGTTCGGCTTCATATCTGAAGTCGGTGTCGGGATCGATCTGGTCACCGATCTTTCCTCGTGGTTTTGTGCCGGCGATCGGTCTGATCTCAACCTGGGGTGAGTTTGTTCCGCTAACGCGTAGATTTAGTTCCGGGCTCGAGCCGATGAGGGTTGTCTGTGGTGTATTGAGATAGAACATGTACGGCGAGGGGTTTAATTTTCGAAGTCGTTTGTAAACGTCGAGTGGTTCGTCTGGTGAGGGTTCGATGACTGTTCTGCTGAGGACGACCTGAAAGATGTCGCCGTCGAGGATGTGCTTTTTGGCGGTTTTGACCATTTTTTCGTATTGCGCCTGATCGGTGTCGGTAGTTGGAGTATCGGGAGGCGCATAAGTTTTCGGCTGGGGCGGATCGGTCTTTGCCATGTTGAAATAATGGTCGAAAGATTGCTGCGCCTGGTCGATTATGGCATCGCGGTCGCCGTCGGTGACGAGTACGTTAACGATTACAAAGCCCTGGGACTTGGTGTGGTCCATGAGAAAGATGTTGTCGGCGAAGTAAAGTTCGTAGTCTGGGTTTTTGAGTAGGTCGTTTTCGTTTTTTGGCAATTCTTCAAACTGGTCTATGAAGTCGTAGCTTAGCGCACCGAGCAGGCCGCAAGTGACGCGGAAAGGTTTGCTGGCAAGTTCGAAGGCAAAAGCAACGGCGCGGAGGACGTCCATCTGGTTGGTGGTTTTTAGGCGAGAGGACTCGTCGGTGGCCTGGCTGTTGTGGGCTAATTTGCCTGTGATGGAATCGGGGTTAAACTGGACCGAGTCGCAGAAATCGAATCTTTTTTTTGCGGTGGTCGAAAGGTACCGAATCATTCGTCGGCCTGTGTTGGTTAGAGCGGTGATGGAGAATTCGCAGCCGGTGCCGGTTAGATAGAGCGCCGGCCTCGAAGTGCCGAAAGTCAGAGCACCGACCTGGTCCTCGGAGAGGTATTCGCGAGATTCGAACAGACAGCAGTTTTGTGCCCTGCCGTAGTCGGTTAGGCGCGCAAAGAAGGCGACCGGGTCGTCAATGTCGATTGGTTTGACGAGCGGTATGATCTGGCCCGGTTTGGCGTTTTCTATAATTTTTCTGTAATCATCCATTTTTTAGTATTTAGTATCTAGTATTTAGTATTTAGCTTTTTGAAGCCATAAAAAAATCGCAGCCTATGATACCAACAGGCTGCGAATTACGCAAACTTAGATTTTGCCGATAGAAGCTTACCGCTTGCCTGTTTATTTATTTACAGGCCACCACCAATTGACAGTGTTATTGCGGTTAGTCTTCGTCATGAACGTATTAGAACAAATTTAGCAGAGGTTGTCAATGGAAAAAGGGTAATGATTGCGATTTGGGGGGGATTTTGGTATTACGTTGGGGTTGAAAGGTAAAAATATTTAGTTTTTAGATAAGGGCATAAAAGATGGTTAAACGGGTAGCAGTATTGTGTGTTGTCTTTGCGATATGGACAAGTGGTTGCGTGAGCGAGGAGAAATTCGCGGCGGGAGAGAAAAAAGTATTTTGCAAAGATGAGGTAGTCGCGATAATGAGGAAGGTTTGTGACTGGCAGCTTGAGAACCTGCCTGACTATATTGTAAATTCGTCGGGCGAGAAGAGGTATATAAAAAACAAGGGGTGGATTCGGGGGGCGTTTTTTACGGGTGTGATGGCGACTTACGAAACGACGAAAGATGAAAAGTATCTTGGGGCGGCATTGAAGTGGGCCGAAGGTAACCAGTGGCAGTTGGGTGAGCGGTTTTATCATGCTGACGACCATTGCGTTGGGCAGAGTTATGTGGAATTATATTTTATTAAGAAACAGCCGAAGATGATCGCTTCGATGATAGAAAGGTTCGATGTGATTGTCGAAAATCCGCAGCGCGGGCCAGACGTGGGATGGGCCAAGGAGAAGAACTGGTCGTGGTGCGATGCGCTATTTATGGCGCCTCCGACGCTTGCCAGATTGAGTAAGGCTACCGGTGATAAGAAATATCTGGATCTGATGAATACGTTGTGGCAGGATACGACCGAGCATTTGTATGATAAAGGTGAGGGACTTTATTATCGTGACGAGAGATTTAAGATCAAGCCTGATGGGAGCGGCAGGCGAACGAAGAGCAGCAAGAAGGTTTTCTGGAGTCGTGGTAATGGATGGGTGATCGGCGGGCTGGTGCGGGTGCTGGAATATATGCCGAAAAATTACGCGGGCCGAGAAGAATACGAAAGTATTTTAAAAGAGATGGCGGCGAGGCTGGCGGAGCTGCAGAGAGCCGATGGTCTTTGGCGGTCAAGTCTTTTGGATTTTGAGCAGTTGCCTGCGCCGGAGACCAGCGGCAGCGGCTTTTTCTGTTACGCGTTGGCCTGGGGGATCAATAACGGAGTTCTTGAGAGGGAAAAATATCTGCCTGTTGTTGAAAAGGCATGGGGCGGGTTGTGCCGGGCGGTGCAGGATTCGGGGAAACTTGGTTGGGTTCAATCGGTTGCGGCCAGTCCGGGGGCGGTAACGAAGGATGATACGATGGAGTACGGAGTTGGAGCGTTTCTTCTGGCAGGCAGTGAAGTGGCGAAACTTTAATTCACTACAAACTTGTAAAAGAACTATATCCAAAAATTGTTGTAAAATTTAATTTAAGAAATAAAGTGCCGGACACCTTTAATTCTCTTTTAATTCTCCCCCTTAATTCTCCCAAAAGAGCCATTCGACCCTTCAAAAGCCTCATTCCACGCCTACTCTTTCGGTTCAGCAATCCAATCCATCAGCCATTGAGCCATTTCGGTGGCTACAAAATATTCCATGCTTTTGGAATCGGCGTAACGGCCAATGCCTTCATCACGTAACAAACCTTTAGCAATAAGCTCAGAGCAGGCCATTTCAAGAACTGCAATTGAAAGTTCCGGGAAAAGGGAGCTGATGTTAGTAGGTCCATTATCTGGTATTCCAATGACTGTAAATGTAAAGACTTGTAAGTTGTCATGAACACCTTCACATTCAGGCGCTTCCAATGCTGCCCGCAGCAGCTTTATGTGCAGGTCTGTTAAGTCGGCCAACAGGCGAGTGGCTGTTTCTGCCTCATCCCACAAGCGATTATTCACAACTTGATTAGCAACAAGATTGGCAAAACATTTCCTTTTTTCTTCTGAACGAGTTTTTACAACGTCACTAAATACTTGCATCATTAAATCGTATAAAGGTTCCGTCGGATCAATCTCATGCAGTCCATCTATGTGCTGTAACCTTGCATTTAATTCGTCAATGAAATGTTCCATTCTCTGGTACTGATAATTTGCCCCAAGACCCGCTAACATTGTATCGAGCGCACCACCAAGCCCAGGTATGATTTGAATTGCTGCTCGCAATGGAAACGCATCGCAATATTGCGCAGAAGCCTTAGTTATAAAACCTGCTTTAGGTTTTTCGTTTTCTGCCATAATCAAACCATTTCAACTTCTAACTTTTAAAAACTCTGGGGGGAATCAAAGGTGTGCGCTTGTGCCTTAGGTGGTGCATTTTTTATATTTTTGTTTATACCCACCATTTTTATGCTCCTAATCTATTTAAAAACCTAAACCATCATAGGCCGAGGCTGTGCCGCCATCTGGTGATTTCATAACACGATCGGCGATTTCGGTAATTTCCCGTTCGGCAGAAACCGGCTCTTTTATCCTAATCAGCTGGCCGGCTGCTTCGAGAGCGGCTATAAAATCCTGTAAGTCGTTATATGCCATATCGTCTCCTTGAACCGGTTAAAAATATAACGACAAGAACTGATAATTGCAAGATACCCTCTAGGGTAATAAATTTCCGCGACGAAAGCAGTTTCGAAACCGCTTCCAGGCAGAATGATCGAGTTGTTCCGGTTAAGGAAAAAGCTTGCAAACGTCGCTTTCAGAGGGTAATTTAAAAAATATAAAAGGTAACCCCTATAAATCGGAATGGCTGATTTTATTAGAGAAAAAGATTTATTGAAAGAGGATAAGATGAGTGTGTTGGAGTTAGAGCCGAGTTTGAAATACAAGGTTGCTGATATGTCGCTTGCCGAGTGGGGCAAAAAGGACATGCAATTGTCTGAGCAGGAGATGCCTGGGCTGATGGCAATCCGCCAAAAACACGGCCAGCAAAAACCCTTGAAGGGGCTGCGTGTTACCGGCAGTCTGCATATGACAACTCAGACCGCGATGCTGATAGAGACCCTGGAAGCACTCGGCGCCGATGTCAGGTGGGCTTCATGCAATATTTTCAGCACGCAGGACCATGCAGCCGCTGCGATTGCAACGGCAGGCAGAACAGCGGTCTTTGCCTGGAAAGGCGAATCGCTGGAAGAATACTGGTGGTGCACTGAGCAGGCGCTTACCTGGCCTGATGGGACGGGGCCTGATTTGATCGTCGATGATGGCGGCGATGCAACACTTATCGTTCATGAGGGCGTAAAGGTTGAAAAGGATCCGGGGCTGCTGGATAAAAGCTGCGATAATAAAGAAATGCAGGTCATCATGGACAGATTGCGAGAAAGCCTTAAAAATGATCCGCAGAAATGGACAAAGATAGCAGCAAAGATCAAAGGAGTTTCAGAAGAAACGACCACCGGTGTTCACAGGCTTTATCAAATGATGGAGGCTGGCGAGCTTCTTTTCCCGGCGATTAATGTTAATGATAGTGTGACCAAGAGCAAGTTCGATAATCTTTACGGCTGTCGTGAGTCCTTAGCTGATGGGATCAAGCGGGCAACAGATGTAATGATAGCCGGCAAGGTCGTAGTGGTCTGCGGTTATGGCGATGTTGGCAAAGGATGCGCTCAGTCGATGCGCGGCCTCGGAGCCAGGGTTATCATAACAGAAATTGACCCAATATGTGCGCTTCAGGCAACAATGGAAGGATATCAGGTATCAACGATGGAAGATGTGGTGGCAATTGGCAATATATTTATCACCGCAACCGGCTGTTGTGATGTTATCAAAGGCAAATATATGGAACAGATGAAGAATGAAGCCATTGTTTGCAACATCGGGCATTTCGACAGCGAGATCGATATGAATTACCTGGAAACGACGGACGGCTGCAAAAAAGAGAATATCAAGCCGCAAGTAGATAAGTGGACAGTAAAAAGCGGACGGTCGATTCTTGTCCTGGCCGAGGGCAGACTGGTTAACCTGGGCTGTGCGACCGGACATCCGAGCTTTGTGATGAGCAACAGCTTTACCAACCAGTGTTTGGCACAGATAATGCTTGTAAATGAGGAGCTTGAGAATAAGGTTTATACGTTGCCGAAGAAGCTTGATGAGGAAGTGGCCAGGCTCCACCTTGATAAATTAAGTGGTAAACTGACGAGGCTTAGTCAAAAGCAGGCTGATTATCTTGGTATTTCGGCTGATGGTCCATTTAAGCCGGAGCACTATCGATACTAAGATGTGTAGATAGATAACTACGTTGGGGGCGAATAAAAAGCTGTTGCTTAAAGAGTTGTTTTGGCACAATGGGGTTATGGGTAAACAGTGGGAACATTTTTATCATCAAGCGGATATCGGCGTGCGTGGATTCGGGGAATCGGTTGAGGAGGCTTTTGCCCAGGCGGCGGTAGCGATGACTGGGGTTATAACCGAGCCTGAAAAAATAGCTTGTGTGGCCGAGGCTAAATTTAGCTGCGAGGGGACTAATCTGGAGATGCTTTTTGTGGACTGGCTGAACGCGATTATTTATGAGATGGCGATAAGTAAACAAATCTTCGGGCGATTCGAAGTGAAGATCGAAGGGTCGCGGTTGAGCGGGAAGGCGTGGGGAGAAAAAATAGACATCGCAAAGCATGAGCCGACAGTGGAAGTGAAGGCGGCGACGTATGCGGAACTTAAGGTTCGTCAGAGACGTAATAAAAGTTGGGTAGCACAGTGTGTGGTGGATGTTTGAGGATGAGGAGATTTTAAGATGGATTTGAAACGATTAAAAAGGCGCTCTGAAATTGAATGGGTTATCGAGCCTGTAGGTGATATGCGTGTGCCGGGGGTGATCTATGCGGATGCTGAACTTGTCGAGCAGATGGACGAGAAGGTTCGTGAGCAGGTATGCAACGTTGCCAAGCTGCCTGGGATCGTTAAAGCGAGTTTCGCGATGCCGGATGCGCATTGGGGTTATGGTTTTCCGATAGGCGGAGTGGCGGCGTTTGATGCGGACAAAGGCGGAGTGATATCTGCAGGCGGGGTTGGGTTTGATATTGCGTGCGGTGTTAGGACGCTGCGAACGGGGGTCAGTGAAGATGAAATCGCGGGGGTGAAAGGGGAATTGGCGGAAATATTGTTCCGCAAGATACCGGCTGGTGTGGGTAGTACGGGCAAAGTTCATTTGAATCATAAAGAAATGGATGAGATGCTCGAAGGTGGTGCGAAGTGGGCGGTTGAGCGAGGATACGGGACAGCTGATGATCTTGAGCATACGGAGGAGCGAGGTTGTATGGCCGGGGCTAAGCCGAGCGAGGTTTCGGATTATGCCAAGAAGCGTCAGCAGGATCAAGTCGGAACATTAGGTTCCGGCAACCATTATCTTGAGATTCAGAAGGTTACGGAAGTTTATGATAAAAAAATTGCTGAGGCTTACAAGTTGAGTGAAGGTGATATTATGGTGAGTATTCACTGCGGCTCTCGCGGGTTGGGCCATCAGATAGGTACGGAGTTTTTGAAGAAGATGATTACCAGTGCCGCAAGTTATGGGCTTGATCTGCCGGATAGAGAATTGGCGTGTGCACCTATCAAATCTGATATTGGGCAGAGTTATCTTGGTGCGATGCGGGCGGGGATTAATTGCGCACTTGCTAACAGGCAGCTTTTGACGCATCTGGTGCGTCAGGCGTTTGGGGCGATTTTGCCCAAGGCGGAGTTGAAGCTTTTGTATGATATTTCGCATAATACGTGTAAGGTCGAAGAGCATATTGTTGATGGGAAGCAGAAGAAACTTTTTGTTCATCGTAAGGGCGCAACTCGTGCCTTCGGGCCTGGAGATAAGTCACTTTGTGCGGAGCTTAAGGATGCGGGTCAGCCGGTGCTTATCGGAGGGACGATGGGGACAGCTTCTTATATACTGGCTGGGACGAGCGAAAGTCGAGGGCTTGCGTTTGGTTCGGCGGTGCATGGGGCTGGACGGAATATGAGCAGGAAGCAGGCAACGAAAAGGTGGCAGGGACGAAGAGTTGTTAACGAGCTTAAAAATCGAGGAATATTGATAAGAAGCAGGTCGATGCGAGGGATAGCAGAGGAGGCACCGGGAGCGTATAAAGATGTTAATGCGGTGGTTGAGGCAGCTGAGAAGGCAAATCTTGCGAGAAAGGTGGTTCGGCTGGAGCCTTTGGTTTGCGTGAAGGGTTAGGGGCAGATGAATTTTTGAGGTGGACTTGACTTTCGGCTAAATTAGGGTAATTAATTTATAGTGGGCCATCGGGGGATGAGGTTTCATTGGCAAGTGCTGTTTTTGTAAATATGCCTATTTTTGTCAAAATCATTAAGGGGGATTTGTTATGGACATGTCAAAAGTTTCCGAGTGTGATGTAACTGAATGTGCTTATAACCGAGACAAGATGTGTCACGCGATGGCGATTACCATAGGAGATGGTGAGCGTCCTATGTGTGATACGTTTTGCAGCGCAAGCACAAAAGGCGGTGATATGAGCTGCATGGCTGGTGTTGGTGCCTGTAAAGTGTTGATGTGTCAGTATAACCAGAACCTGGAATGCAACGCGTCTGAAATTCACGTTGGTTATAACGGCCAGGAGATCGACTGCCTGACATTTCAAAGGAGATAGCCGTAAAAAGATTTCATGCTTTTGGATCGTGTGAGCCTGGGTTAAGGTTTTGATGGGATAGACAGAGATCGTCTACTTTGGCTTGAACGCTTAAAGTATTGTAACAGCATCTGGATCGCCTGAGGGAAATGGCACTATTGGGAGTGCGGAAGATAAGGCTTTAGCCCATGATCTTATGCTCTCTGGTCGGATTTTTCATTCTTCAAGGTCGCTGTGCGGAGCATGTTTGAATTGTGTTATTTTGTCGATGCAAATAATAAGCTGTCTTTCAACCTGCGGTAAGATGGATTTTGATTCTATCTGAGGTGCGTATCCATCCAGAACTCCGAGGTCGTTTATTTTTTCCAATCTGCCGATCAACTGAAAACCTGTGTCGGAGTCAGGGTCCCAAATGACAAGAGTGATATTCTGGTTTATACGAATATTGGCAAGCGTAGCTGGACAGAACCATTCTGCAACGGCGAGACGGTTTTGGGGTTCAAAGGTAAGGGTTTCAGCGGCAGCGATGTGAGGGATGCCAGTGCTATCGGCGGTGGCGACGAAGACATGCTTTAGTTTTTTGGCAAGGTCAACTGCTTTTTTCAGGGTTTTGACATTCATATCGCGGCTTTTCTTTTTGATTCGTTTTCGAGGATATCCAGTAGCTGCTGGTCATCGACCTGTTCGAAATTCAGATAAAACTGGCTAATCGCAGAGAAAAACGGCGGGCAGCGAAGGCATATTATTTCGTCGGTATATTCAGCGAGTCTTTGGATAGTATCTTCTGGTCCGACGGGCAATGCTGCGATGATTTTTTGTGGATTTTCCAGTCGGGCAGAGGAAAGTGCGGCCTGCATTGTGGAGCCGGTAGCGGCACCATCGTCGGTAATGATGAGCGTTCTATCTTTTATGGGTATCTTTGGAAGGAGGGAGCGGTATAGCCTGGCGCGTCGTTTTATTTCGTTAAGCCGGCGGTTTTTTTCTTTTTGTATGTAGTCGTCGTCGGCAGTTACATGGGCGAGTATCGCCTGGTCGAGAAAAAGTTTTCCCTTTTCGGATACGGAGCCGATAGCTAATTCCGGGTTGCCGGGAGCGCCGAGTTTGTGTGACAGGATGATGTCCAGGTCGGCTTCGAGTAAATGTGCGAGTTGTTTGGCGATGGCGACGCCGCCTCGCGGGATTCCGAGTACGAGTATGTTTTTGTTTCGCCAGAGGTCGAGTTGGCCTGCAAGGAGGAGGCTGGCTTCTTTTCGTGTCCTAAAAGGCTGATTGCTGTGCGAAATTATACGTACAATCCCCATTTTTGCCCCCTTCTATTCAAATTTAAGTCTACAACCTCTATTATTAGTTATAGATAGCAGCGGAAAAGGTTTTAAAAAATTTTGTTTTTTACAGTTTATTTTTAACCGGCTCTATCGTGAGTTTCGGTGATTTTGGCGAGTTTTTTGGCGAGGGATGGTTTTAACTGGACAGGGGCAAGTTTCCATTTCCAGTTGCCGGTTTTTGAAGCTGGCAGGTTCATGCGGGCGTTTTGGCCCAGGCCCAGGAGGTCTTGTGCGGGGATGATGGCGAGCCTGGCCACTGAAGACATTGCCAGGTTGATGAATTCAGTGTGGATGGTTTCCGTAGTGACTTTGTGGTTGAGATAATTTGAAAGGTTAAGTTTTTCCTGCGGTTTTGCGTGGTTTTCAAACCAGCCTCGGATGGTGTTGTTGTCGTGGGTGCCTGTGTAGACGATGCAGTTTTCGATGTGATTTTGTGGTGCGAAACGGTTGTTGGGGAAGTCTCGGCCGAAGGCGAATTGGAGTATTTTCATGCCGGGAAAGCCGAATGTTTCGGCGAGTTTTATGACCTCTGGTGTTAGAAAGCCGAGGTCTTCAGCGATGATGGCGTGAGGGGGGATGTGTTTTAGGATGGTGTTGAAGAAGTCGCAGCCCGGGCCTGGGAGCCATTTGCCGTTGGCGGCGGTTTTGCATCTTGCCGGAACCTGCCAGTAAGCGACGAAGCCTCTGAAATGATCGAGGCGGATGAGGTCGAAAAGTTTCAGGTTGTGTTGAAGTCTTTGGGTCCACCATTTGTAGCGGGATTTTTTCAGAGCGGCCCAGTTGTAAACGGGATTGTTCCAAAGCTGGCTGGTCCTGCTGAAATAGTCGGGAGGTACGCCGCCGAAGGCGAGAGGTGTTTTAGATTTTGTGAGCTTGAAAAACCGCTGGTTTGCCCAGACGTCGGCGCAATCGAATGATAAATATAACGGGATATCGCCGATGATCTTGATATTGAGTTTTTTGCAGTAATTTTTGAGGGCGAGGAACTGTTGAAAGAAAATGAACTGGAAAAATTTTTGTTTTTCAATTTCCGTGGCGAGGGTTTTTTTAATTTTTTTTAAAGCTTCTGGTTTGCGATCCCTGATCGATGGTGGCCAATTGTTCCAGAGTCTGGGTTTGAAATGTTTTTTAGCGGCCAAAAAGAGTGCGAAATCATCAAGCCAGTGTTTGTTTTCGGAGCAGAATTTTTTATAGTCTGATTTCAGGCTGGTTTTAGTGAAGTTTTTGAAGGCTGTGTTTAAGATTTTGTTTTTGAAGGCCGAGGCCGAGTTGTAATCAACTTTATCTTTTGGGAAGTGCGGAAGTTTGGTGATATCTTTTTTTGCGAGAAGGCCTTGTTTGCAAAGCAACTCCGGGCTGATGAGTAAGGGATTGCCTGCAAAGGCTGATGTGGGGCTATATGGGGAATTTCTGCTTCCTGGTGTTGGCGGAGTTAAAGGGAGAATCTGCCAGTATGATTGTTTAGCCTGGTGAAGGAAATCGGCAAAAGTGTATGCTGCTGGGCCAAGGTCACCAATGCCGAACTTGGCGGGCAAGGATGTTATGTGAAGGAGTATGCCGCTTGCTCTTTTTTTTAACATTCGTATTTCCTGCCAGCCTCTATGGTAGTTTGACTTTGAGATAGACAGCTAAGTTTTTAAAATGACGGATCCAGTTCGCGGCTTTTTTGTCGCCAGTCTGGGCCTTTTCGTTCATATCGGGGAAAAGTTCTTTTGTCATTAAAAAGAAGGTATTCTGTGCATTTTGCAAATCGAGAGCGGTAAAAAACCTGCTTAATACTTTAAGGGTGGATTCTATAGTCTTTAGTAGAGTGAGGCTTTGTGGTGAGGCGGCGAAGTCGTTTAAGAGGTTGTTGATTTTTCTGCCTGCTTCGAATTTGAGTGTTTTATGGTCGAGTCGGAGGGAGAGTCTTTTTGCTTCGTCGATGAGTTTTTCGAGCCTGGGGAGGTTCATTGTTTTTGACTGGATGTTTGCACAGAGGTCGCGGTTTATTATGAACTCGGCTGGGGTTGACAGGGCCTTGGGTAATGGTATGTGCATGCCTGTCATTGTCTGCATGATGTTGTAATTGTTTTCGTAGATGTGTCTGAAGGAGGCTTCGATTTCCTTCCAGGTAGTGGTCAGGAGCTGGTAGAGGAGTTTTCTTTGCTCGTCTTTGAATAAGTGCCAGATGGAATATGTTCTGGCGTCGAAGCAGACGTTCATGAGGCGGAGGACTTCGGCGGTGTTGCCTTGCTGGAAGGCGTCTTTTATCTGAGCATGCATTTCGGTGAATTCTTCATCGGGCATTCGCAGGCTTACGGCGGCATGTAAGTTGTGGTCACCAAAATGCATGACGGCGAAATCTATGTGGTATTGTTCTAAGAGGATGTTTGAATAAAGGTTTGTTCTTCCGATGACGAGGCTTTGTCGACCTGCGTCGAAGCGTTCGTAGATTTGGCTATCAGCGGTGTAGCAGTAAATCTGCATTTGTTTTTGATGCTCTTCGAAGAGCGAAGATAGCGCGAAGTGGGCGGCGACTCTGTTTAGATCGACGGTGGCGGGTTTGATGAAGGTTTGGTAGACATGGGCGCCGTTTTCGAAATCGTCGAGGTTTGTTGGGGCGTTTTCGAGGGTTTTTAGAAAATCTGGCTCTGCGTCCTGATTGGTGATCTCTTTTGCAAGCTGGATCGCCCTTGCGGCGTATTGCATGACCTGTATTGCTTCGATTCCTGCGATGTCGTCGAAGAACCAGCCGCAGCTTGTGTACATGAGCATGGTGTGCCGCTGGATTTCCAGTAGCTTTAAGAGTTTTATTTTCTGAGCGGGTGCCAGGTCGGTGTTGATGTTTTCGGCGAAAAACTTTTCGATGTTTTCGGTTGACCTGTCGAGTATGACGTCGATGTAGTTGTTTCTTAGTTGGTGGGGGTCGGTGTTGAATTCTGCGATCTGATTTTGGTAAAGGGTGATGAATTTGTCGCGTAATTGGTCTGTTGCGTCTCGGAGGGGTCGACGCCATTGTTGTTTTCCTGCTAATTGGGCTGTGTAGTGACAGCCGCAGTTATCCTGCCAACGCCCAATGCCGTGATCGCAACTCCAGGAAGTGTTTTCTAATATCTGGACTTCGTGCGTTGGCGGAGCGAGTTCGAGGTATTGGGCGTAGTTTGTGATTTTGGCGAGGTTGTTGGATTCGATGTGGTAGATGCAATATGCCAGAGCCATTTCGGCGTGTGGTCGATGATGGCCGTAGGTTTCGCCGTCGGTTGCGATGTGGGCGAGCTGGGGGCGGGAGTCGTCTGAGAAGATAGTTAGTAGTTTTTCGGCGAATTCCTGACCGTTTTTTAAAAGGTCCTGGTAGGCGGTAGCTTTTGCGACTGGGCCGTTGTAGAAGAACAGGTTGATAGTTCTGCCTGATGGCAGATCACAGAGGTAGGCCATTGTGGTGTCGATCTTTTCGGGTTCGACGTTTGTCCATTTTTTGTCGCCGATCTTTCTTATTTTTGCAGCCTGGCCAGGAGCGAGGATAGTGAAGGCTATGTCGTGTTGGGCGAGAGTGTCGAGGGTTTCGAGGTCGACGGCGGTTTCGGGCAGCCACATTCCCTCTGGTTTGCGGGCGAAGCGGTATTCGAAATCGCGGATGCCCCAGATGATCTGGGTGTTTTTGTCGGCGGAGTTTGCCAGTGGCATTATGACGTGGTTATAGGGCTGGGCGATCGCGGAACCGTGGCCTGCGAAGAGTGGGCGGCTTTTTTTGTCAGCTTCGATGATGGCCTGGTATATCTTTTGGTCGTGGGTTTCGAGCCAGCTTAGTAGTGTTGGGCCGAAGTTGAAGCTGATCTTTGCGTAGTTGTTTGTGATGTCGATGATCTTTTTTTGCTGGTCGAGGATTCTGCTGGCGGCGTTTGGGGCGTAGCAGTCGGCGGTGATGCGTTCGTTCCAGTCGTGGTATGGGTAGGCTGAGTCCTGCAATTCGACTGCTTCGAGCCAGGGGTTTTCTCTTGGCGGTTGGTAGAAATGGCCGTGTATGCAGACGTATCGGTTCATGGCGATGGCTCCGTCGATTTCCAGAAGCTGTTTTGAAACCGCTTCTTGTTTATAAATTTATGATAGCAGTTTGTTAGTGGAGGTTCAAGTGGTTCGTGATTCGTGGTTCGTGGCTCGAAATTTGAAAATTTGAAAGTTTGGAATTTTGATTTTTTGGGGTTTTTGGGGTTTTTTGGGGAATTTTTTTTGGGGACATTGTTTGATTCCTGGCAGTTAGGGGGGTTTTGGTTGACACCAAATGCGCAAGTGTTAAGATGGGTAATGCAAAAAGCGTGCAAAAGTGTGGTAAAGCTGCGCACTTTTGCGCACTTTTTGGTACAAAATTGGTAAAAACGCGCGCCTTTTGCGCACTTTGAATTTTAAAACTTGCGCGTTTGATGTCATTTGGCACGTAAGTAGCGCCGTCTTACAGACGGCGGAAAAACTTTTTTCGGCCTGTAAGGGCGAAGTGATGCCGGAGGCAGGATGGGTAAGAAAAAAACGTGTATTTTTCGTGTAAAAGTGGGTAAAAATGCGCACAAAGTGTGTCAAAAGCGCGCAAAAGTGTGCACAAATGCGCACTTTTTGGGACGAAAATAATAGACATCTTTGGTTGTCCACCCATAGACGATTTTTTAGCTCAAATCCACTGAGTGGTGGAGTAAAAAAGAGAAAAGCGGCGGGCCTGACGGCTCGCCGCTTTAGTATTAAACTGCTATATCAATCGGTGTTAATGCGTAATTACCAGCTCCGGATCGTTGGTGCCTTCTTTGGAATCGTAATACCCGTAATCCGTGTCAACGCTGCCTGTCTGAATCAGGAACGAGATCGTATCATCGCCGGCGGCTTCAGTGGAAACCTGGCTGGTAACGTCGAACTCTACCCAGTTGCCAACGGCAGGGACGGAACTGGAATCGAGAGTTGAACCACCACTCGGTTTGTTATTCCATGTAATGCCCGTTTCTGTCCAGCTGTCAGTGCTGACGAAGTCGCAATCATGTGTGGAGGTAGTCGCGTTACTGACATAAAGTCTCAGCTTGGCGTCGGTTACCGTGCCCGTAATGCTCGAAACGTCGAACTTCAGATAAGACCTTCTGTTGTAACTTGCAGAAGCATTATCCTTGACCGCCAAAATTGTCTCGGTGCCGTAGTTATTACCGGAAGAACTGCCGCCTCTTACATATGCATCGGCGCCAGGATACAGTGTTGTAATCGTCCCTGCTGCCGTAGTAAAGCTCCAGACATCGCCGGTTGTAACACCTTCATCGCTTCTTTCATCTATCCGCCAGTAGTATGTGGTGCTGGCAGCCATAGTGCCAGGATCGTATGTTACTGTGTCCTGGTTGCCCTTGAACTCACCTGCATCAGGGGTCGAATCAGTCCCGAAGTAAACATCATGCGAGTTTGCGTTGGCATCGGCAGTCCAGCTAAGGTCCGCAGTTTTGCTCACATCTGTTGCACTGTCGGCAGGACTCGGGCTGGTCGCCTTGCCCGCCACCATGGAAGTGGTAACAATAACAAGGTTCGGGTCATAAGTGCCTTCCTTCGAGTCGTACAGGCAGTACGTTGTTGCTGTCGGCTCCCAAATCATAAAGCTGACCTTGTCGTCACTGGGCAGCTCCGTTTTAAGCTTGTCTGTTACATCGAACTCGATCCAGGTGCCCGCTGCTGGTACACTGAGAGTATCAAGACGTGAACCTGCTGCAGGCTTATTGTTCCATGTAATGGTTGTCTCGCCCCAGGTATCGTCGCTTACGTAATTACAGCCGTGTGATGTAGCAGCATCTCTTCTGTTAACATAAAGCCGTAACTTCGCACTGGTAACGGTACCATTAACATCCGCCAGGCTGAACCGCAGGTAATCCCGACGGCAGATGGTCTCGTCTGCATTGGTTTTTACTGCCATTGTTGTTTCAGTGCCATAGTTAGTATTGGCATAGCTTCCGCCGCGGACGTAAGAATCGGCTTCGGGAGCAACGTGATAAGTGGCTACATTCGGCGTCGTTGCCGATTTGGTTGCTGAGTAAGTATTCTCATTGTAATTGAGCGAAACATCCCTGGCTTTGACCCTGTAGGTATAGCTTGTGTTGGCAGCCAAACCTGTGTCTGTATAGGTTGGGTTACCCTGCCAGCCACTGTCATTACCGCCCCCTGCCGTACAGTCAAAGTAATACTGAATACCACAACCGTTCGGGTCGGTCGCCGTCGTTGCCGTCATTGTGATATTAAGACCAGAAGCGTTGGGATCTAAGACCCACGTCATCGTACTCGGCGTCGGAGCGGTATTGTCATCAGCATCCATCGGATGTTCATACGCACCGACATCAGGCACACTGTTAGCCGGGACAACATTACTCCAATAATCGAACCCACCGTTGTTACTGTCAATGACGATCGCGTCGTCTATACAAGGTGATGTAGGTAGCAGCATGTAGCCATCGACTGAATCGAGCCCTGTTCCGCCACTGCCGACCCAGACTAATTGCGGATCGGAAGTGATCTTGTTCGAGTCAGAAGGCTCGCCCGTTGCTGCATTGCCATAGAAAACGTTGTTATCAAATGTGTTGTTGGTGCTTGAGCCAAAATCATAAAGGCTGGCTGTGCCTAAATTATAAAAAATATTGTTGAAGTAGCTTGTGTTTGTCGAATAGCCGCCCCAACTCTTGTGGTACATAATAAGTACGCCGGAAAGGCCTGAGCCAATATATGCGGTATTGTTGTAAAACTTTGCACCGTCGACACCGCCGGAAAGGTGCGATACTTCAACTGTTTCATTCTGGCTAATGTTGTATCTGACAATCGGATTGATATTAAAGTTTATCGAAGAACTGCCGTTACATGGTATAGACCAGGCCATGCCATTGTCATGGCTGTAATTATACTGGCAGATGCTGTTCTTGCTACGATAGTCCAAATCATATGCCCCGCCGTCCGGTTCACCGGCAAATTTAGCGGTGTCATAAACTTCATTGAACTGCCAGATAGAATCGTCGCAGCCAAACAACACAAAACAGTTGGCCTCTTCACCTTCGCCGTAGACGTAATTATTACCAAAAGCGAGGTTGTATTCTACCAACGGTGAATCCATATAGCGTGTATGCAAGGCCCTGCCACTGATCCTGTTGAAGGTATTGCCCCTCATCACGAAATTTGTCCAGGGTGCCCAGTTTGCATCGTCTATGTCTGTGCGATAAGAGAAATCCGACCAGTTGATAAAACCAGCGGAATTTACATCATGGATGTGACAATCTGAAATATTAACGTCATTAAACCACGCCTTGTTTGCAGCGGTCCCATCACCAGAAACGGTAAAGTATAGAGCTGCAGCGTTGTAATTGCTTGGGTCGCCGTTAATATTGTGTACCTCAAGATTGTTAAGGTAGATATGGTTTAGTACTTGCGTACCGGCCAGATTAGGTTCATCAAGGTGGATCATAACGCCGTGTCTTTTTATGTTGTTGTTAGTGGAATCATAGTGGGTTATTTCCAGGTCGCAGATCTCCCAATACTCCTGGTTATAAAGGTAAACGGTAGGCCTGGTTACACCATCAGTAGGGCCTGCAATATGCGGATAGCCGTTGCCGGTATCGCCGTAATAGGTTATCTTAATCGGACTGCCACTTGTTCCAGAGCCTTTCGGCCATAGCAGGCCGGACCAGCTCTCGCCACACTGGAACTTGATTATGTCGCCTGCTGAAAAGGTTGTACTGTTTACCTTGCTTAAGTTTTGCCATGCCGTGCCGGCACTTGTGCCGGCTGCACCGTCATCGCCGTCAGTTGCATCGACGTAATAAGTTGTCGCTGAAGCGGTAGCGCTAAAAACCAGCAAGGTAATTACAAACAGATTGAAATAATTTTTAAACTTCCCAGATCGCATAATATTTTCTCTCCTTGTTTTCTAGTATAAAGGTTTGATACAAATACGAAGGACACATTTACATCATCTGTGTTTATATAAAACCTGAGAATAGTCGCAGGCCCCGCACGTATCGGAAATGCTTTGTTAAATTTAGAAATCACTCTCGTTTCCTTTGTCGACAATCAATCGCTTAGTTCTTTTCGCAAACAACCTCGATCTTCACATAGCACAACAATGTTATTCGACGTTTTTTCGGTAAGTTTAACCTCGGACAGGAATGCAGAATCAATGTGGTTTCCATGAGGACTACTTAACCCACCACCTTCTCCTATACGAAATGTAACTCCATGTATTTTAATATCAACCTCATTTTGCGCACATTACGGTTTTTCTTTAGTCATTTTGCACATATATGCCTAAAATAGCTAATTACCCTATCATAAGTTATTCATGGCACATCGTGACAGAGTAAGGTCGCCATGCTCAAGACAAGGAGAATGAGTGTGAAATACTCTCATAACAACAGGCACATAAAAAGGGGGCAGGCCAGCCGGGCGATATTTGTAGAAGACTTTAGAATCCATGTTTGCCATATACTTTTATGGGATCCTCTATCCTAACAACAATTATACAGTCTGTTTAACAAGTTCCCATTGGTTCTTCAATACTTGTCCAATCTCTTGTGTTGTAATTATAGGTTGTGATGTGGTTGTTTCAACTTGTTTTTGTGGGAATATAACAGCAACCCCCAGTGTAGAACTGGGGGCTAAACATTTTAGGAAAGCAACCCGCGCAATAAAATTGCGGGGCTAAATATGGCGTGGTGGTTTATTCTCTTTTTCTTTTTGATAGTAGTAGTATGTCTCTTAGTTGTTCTGGGTTTTTGGCTTTGAACCACCTCTGTTCGAAGTCTTCTTCGCTAACAATATGTGCGATGTGCATCAGGGCGCGCAAATGGTAGTTTCTTTCGTCGGATGAGCCTATCAAAACGAAGGCGGTTTTTACGGGTTCATGCAGTTCTGAGAAAGTGACGCCATCTCTGCATCTTATGAGGAGGATATCGAAGATTTTTTGGCCTTGTATGACGATGTGGGGGATGGCGAGGCCTGGCTTTACGACGGTGGTGGATTCTTTTTCTCTTTCGATGAAAAGGTTATAGATGATGTCCGGGTCGACGTCGAGGCGCGGGGAAAGGGATTCGGCAGCACGGTGGAAGAAGTCCTGGGCGGTGAGTTTGCCTTCGATATCGAGTATGTCGCATTTTTTGACGAGATCGTCGAATCGGTCGGGAGTGATCTCGTCCCGCTGGAGTGAGATCTGTTTTAGCTCTTCTTCGAGTGTGGACCGCTGGATGTGCCGGGAGACGATGCCTTTTACGAGATAGACGATGGCGGACTCGCGGTCTATTCTTCGCTGGACGTAGAAGATGTACCAGAGGAGAGCGGCGAGTGCGAAGCAGGTGGTAATGGCGAGGGGGACAAATCCCATTTCGAGTATCAGGAAGATATATATTATTATGGTCGCGATCTGCAGCCATGGATTTAGCGGTGCTTTGAATGTTGGTCGGTAGGTCTGCATTCCGCTGTATCGCATGATGATGACGGCAACGTTCATGAGCATGAACATTAGTATCATCATTGTCGAGGCGGTTTTGATGAGGTTTTCGACTGAGAGGGTCAGCACGACGAGTACCATAAATGAGCCGGTAAGAGCGAGCGAGAGGTGTGGAGTTTTGTATCGTTTGCCTGTGCGGGCGAGGAACTGTGGTAACAGGCCGTCTCTACTCATTGCCATTGGTGTTCGTGAGGCGGAGAGGATGCCGGCGTTTGCGGTGGTGGCAAAAGCCATGAGTGCGGCGATCGCTACGAGAATTGCGCCTGGTTTTGCCATTGCGATCTTGGCGCCAAGTGAAATGGGCATTAAGGAACCTGATAGCTGCTCGGGCGGTACGAGGCCGACGGTGACGAAGACGATGAGCAGGTATAGGAGGTTTACTGTGATGAAGGCGAAGAACATGCCGAGCGGGATATTTTTTTTGCTGTTGCGGACTTCTTCTGAGATGTCGATGACTTTTGTGAGGCCTCCGAAGGAGACGAAGACCATTCCGGCGACGGCAAAAATCGATTGGATGCCGAAAGGTGCGAATGGTGAATAACGAGTGACCTCGATGAAGGCGAGTGCTTTGACGAAATAGAGCAGTAGAATGGCGATTAGTATTACTACCAGAAATATCTGCAGTCTGCCGGTGCCTTTTACGCTAAGGACGTTGATGGCGGTGAAGACGATGCATGCGGCTGCTGCGATGAGTTTTATTGTCCAGATATTGCTGTTGGGCAGGAGCATTGCAGCCAGGGCGCCGATTCCGACGACGGCGAATGTTGCTTTTAGAGCGATCGAGAACCAGATCGCGAATCCCGCGATGGTTCCAACGACGGGGCCGAGCGTGCGTTCGATGAAGAAATAGCTTCCTCCTGATTTTGGCATGGCGGTAACGAGTTCTGCTTTTGCCAGGAGGACGGGTATCATTAGCAGGCCCGCGAGCGCGTAGGCGAGGATGATGGCGGGTCCTGCTTTTGCGAAGGCGATTCCAGGCAGGACGAACAGGCCTGAACTTATCATTGCGCCTGCTGCAATGCTGAAGACGCTGAACAATCCTAATTGCTTTTTAAGCATTTTGCCGGCACCTGAATAGAATTACTTTAGAAAAGGCACATCTTTAGGCATAATAATTTTAATGTGTAAGACGGATGATAGCAAGTGTTAGGTGGGGTGGAATTGGATTTAAAGCCGAGGAGCTATTAGCATCTTGCGAGTACAGAAGCAGTTGCTCTGGGCAGCTATCGTATCAATTTAGATCTATTATCAGCTACAGGAACCTTCTTGTTCTAAAGAAGCCGGTTATGCCGATGCCGATGGAAGTAAGCAGGATTGCTGATGGGCTTGGTATAATTATCCCATTTTCTCCGTTGTTTATGAATGATTCGCTGCCATCGCCGTCGAACCGCTGAACGTGTATGCCGATCCTTAAAGCGCCGGTGTTGAGGTCATCGAGAATGTCGGTGAATGTTTTACCTGCCTGTAGGTCGAAGATAATTCCAAGTGACTCTGCTGGTCCGACGCCCGGCATTGACACGGTAGTCTGGCCAGAGGGGTCAGCGTCTGCGAGGAATCCTGTGGTAACATCGAATATCGGTGAGATGCTGTCGCCGCCTGGTAAATCTGGCGGGCTGACATTATTCAGTGAGAAATCGACGTTGATGTCTCCGCCGATGCCGTCGTCAAAATCGATGAGGTTGGCTATGCTGAACAGTGAGCCATCGTCGAAATATACCTGTTCGATAGAAGAGCTTGCAGGGCCGATGTTTCTGAAAGTGAACAGGACCTGATTTGAGCCGGCGTCGCTTACGTCGACAAACAGCTGAGCCTCGCCGATCGCGACATCGGTAGGATCGTTGTTGGTAATGCTTTGGAATCCGAGTGTGAGTTGAGCTTTTGCGGTGGTTGCGAACATAGCTAAAATCATTGCGCATAATCCAATTGTGAGTGAGCGTTTCATTTTGCACCCCCCTTTGTCAAGAAATGTTCTAAAAAGGCTTTCTCGCATCGTTTTCTGTTGCAGTAGCTATTTATGTTAGACATAGTTAAAATTGGCTTGGAAAATATGCCCTCCGTTAATCCGATGTTATCTCTTTTTAAAATATACTACTTTTTCAGGGCAAGTCAAAAAATGTAAGGAAAGTTTTGAAAATAAAAAGTTAAAAGTAAAAAAGCAAAATTAACACTTTTTTAGCTATCCGATTTTGTTGGCGGTAATATCCATAAAAGGTAACTTCAGATGGTTGTAATTTGAGCAGGATTTTAATATTATAGTAGCGAAATTGAAAAGTGTAAAAGTGTTTTTGAGAGCGTCAAATGGAGAATGTCAGTTATGTTTTTTTGTTTTTGCCGTAATAGATATAAGAGTTTAGCTATATAGTAAAACCAGAGGGGTCACTATGGAAATGGATAGGAAATCAACTGATATCTTCATGGGTTGGTTGGAAACAGGATCAAGTCGGCTGTTTATAATTGTTATTTTCAGTATCTCGTTTGCATATATCGAAGCTGCGGTGGTTGTTTATCTGCGAACGATATTTTATCCTGAAGGTTTTTCTTTTCCTATGCCGGAATTTGGCGTTAGTGCGCTGTGGCAAAAGCTTTTATTAGTTGAAGTTGGAAGAGAGGCAGCTACGTTAGTTTTGATCTTGAACAGTGCCTGGCTGTTGGGCAAAAATCTACGACAGCGAGTAGGTTTGTTTATGATAATCTTTGCAGTGTGGGATATTTTCTATTATGTCTGGCTGAAAGTTTTACTTAACTGGCCAAATTCGATCATGGATTGGGATATATTGTTTCTGATGCCTATGGTGTGGGCATCGCCAGTGCTTGCTCCGGTGCTGTTATCTATAGGGATGTTAGTATTTGCGGTGTTGATATTGAGACGAACCAGACCTATCAAAGTGGCGGCGGCGGCGAAATTCGGTTTTGTTACCGCTGTTACCATTTTAATTACAAGTTTTTGCATAGGCGGCCTTTATATTGCGGAGCCAGATTTTCGATCTCACTTTTATTGGCCTGTATTTACGGCAGGTTATATACTTGCTATTGCAACTTTTTTTAAGTGCTTAGTAAACAGCTAATAGTTAAGTGGTGTTTGTTATCAGGTTTTGTTGGCGGTTTTGTAAACCTTTAAGAAGCTGTCTGAATAAAGCTGTTTGTCCATGAGCATCTCTGCGGTTGCGAGTGCGTCCATTAGTTTTTCATCGAGGACGTCGACGATAGCCGAATCCAGTCCTCTTGAGACCGCCATAGCAAGGAATATTCGATTAATCAGGCTTCTCTCGGTAGCTCCCTGTGAGAGATTTGAAAGGCCAATGGTCATGTGCGGAGGGGGGTCTGCGAGGAATCTGATCTGTTCCATTGTTGTGAGGATGTTGCCTGGCTGGGCCTGGGCGTTTGGCACTTTTACGGGCAGGACGATTGGGTCGATGAAGAGCCTCTGTGTGTCGAAACCTTTTTCCATTGCTTTCTGGACGATTTCGGCTGAGATGGAGACGCGGGTATCGACATCCTGCGGGACGCCGTTTTTGTCCATGGCGAGAGTGATGATGTTTATTTTTGGTCCGGTTTGCTCGGCCATTTCGATATATTTGTCGAAAATTTCTTCGTCGGTTTTTTTGTTAAGTGGCGTGGAGTTCAGAATGGCGCCGTTATCGGGGTTAATTACCTTTAGTCCTGCGGCGATGACGTCGGGTTTTTGTGAGTCCAGTGACAGCGGTGTGTTGCAGGTTTCCTGGATGGTTTCAACGAGCCATTGCATGGTAGCCTGCTGGTCGGCGGCTGCTGTTCCGACATTTACATCGAGGTATGTTGCTCCTGCGTCGGTTTGGGCTTTGGCAAGGTCCTGGATGATCTTTTTGTTTTTTTCCGCGATTGCCCGTTTGACGTCGCTGAACATTCCGTTAATTCTTTCGCCGATGAGTATCATTACGAGTTCCTTTCTTTGGAGTATTTTTATTTTGTTATTGCCATATCTGGTTGATAAAGTTTTTGACGGTTGCCGCTGCCCGTGGATGTCGCAAGCGAATTATATCGGCCCCGGCCTGTAGGAGGCAGATGGCGGTGGCAGCTTCCCACATTGGTCCGCGGTCTTTGGCGGGTCCCCAGCCTGGTGCGTCTTCGAGTCTTGCTTCTTTTACCCGCCAGGCTTCGTATCCGATATCACAAATGACGGGCATTGCCATCATTTTGTCGCCGGTAAGAGCGGCGATACGCTGGCGTTCCTGAATCGAATAGGCATATTCAATTCCATAACCAAGGGCGCCTGTGGCCTGGAAAGTGACGATTTTTTCCAGCGGGAATCCCATATCGGAAACGAGGATGTTGACCTGTTTTGCGATGTTGATATCGAGCGGCGCGGCGGTGATGAGATGGTGGTTGTCGGCTAAGGCGATGGCGGTGAGGGATTTGTAGTTGTCTTCAGAGACGATACCGATGAGACAGTTTTCGCCTTTTGCGGCTTCGCTTACCTTCGGCATGATCTGGTTATCTTTTTCGTCATTTCCACAACCCCAAAGTACGAGCGGGACGCCGACGGCTTTTAGAACATCCTGAGTGACTTTTACGGCGTGGACGTCGTCTTTATCGTCTTTGTCTGGATGGATGCCATCGAACTTAAGGCAGATCAAATCGGCGCCGAATTCGTCTACACACTTTTTTGCCCAGTCTGCGGGACTATCGAGAACGTCTTTGTATGGCTCTGTGAGTATTTCGGGCCAATCCTGTGGTGGTGTGTCGAGGACGTCCATGGCGATAACCGGTTTTTGGCCGGCGTCTTCTTTTGAGCCTCCGTAGACGACATTACATGCTCCGCCGATGGTTATCGTAGAGGTACGCGTTCCGCCGTTTTGGTTTGTTGCGCCGAGTGTAATTTTTGTTACGGATCCGGCAAAACTTTGTGCAGCATCAGGGACTGGCATTTTTAATCCTCCGGAATTTTTTAGATTTATGTAAGGTTTAGTTTTTGTTCAAGTATTTTTTTTACCGCTAAAAGTGCAGGGCTATTGTTGTCTATGTCAAAGATGGTTTGGCCATTTATCGAAGCATTCAGGATATTTTTATCATCAGGTATGCATCCAAAGACGTCTATTCCGTCCAATTGTTTTGCAGTTTCGGTTCTACTCCATATAACGCCGATTTTTTTGACAGATATCGGAAGCCCTTTTGCGAGGTTGAAAATTCTTTTTGCAGTGATCAGTCCGACTGGAGAAGATTCGGCAACGATGCAGAGCAGGTCGACGTTGTTGGTTGTTCGGCGGGAGAGGTGCTCCATTCCGGCTTCGTTGTCTACGACTACAAAAGGATAGGTGGAGCTGAGTTTGTCCATGAAGGATCGCAGGAGGTTGTTTACAGCACAATAACAGTCGGGGCCTTCCTGTGTGCCCATAGTGAGCAGGTCGAAGCCTTTGGCTTCGGTGATCGCCTGCTGGATTCCATATTCGAGAGAACGCGGTCGGTCGATGCCGGAATTTTCGGGCTTTTTTTGGCGGGTCTGTTCACGAATTTGGGCGACGGTTATTTCCGGGTCTACGCCCAATGTTATGCCAAGACAGGAATTCGGGTCGGCGTCTACGGCAAGGACGGCGTCTTTTGATTGAGTTAAGAGAATTCTTGTAATCATGGCAGAGAGCGTTGTTTTTCCTGATCCGCCTTTGCCACTTATTGCAATGGTTATAGCCATGTCTTTTTTACTTTCCTTATAAAACTTTTTCTATTTTCAAAATTTTATGATTTATCCTGCAACAGGTTATTTTACTGACGGGAACAGGGATAAGTTCGTGTGCGGAAGGAATTTTGCCTTGATGAATTCCTCCATATATCCTGGATGACTCATCAAATCGAAATAAGTCATATTCTCTGCGATTTTTTCGGCGGTTTCGAGAGCTTTTCGGCTCAGTAAGACCATTTTTGCGCCCGCGATCGAGGTATTTCCAACAAAATGGATTTTTTCCAGGGGGATATCCGGCAGCATTCCGATGGTAACGGCTTGCTGTACGTCGAGGAAGTTTCCGAATCCGCCAGCCAGGTAGATCGCATCGAGATCCTCTAGTTTTATTTTTGTAGATTCCATGAGTGCCTGAATTGCAGCGAAGACGCCTGCCTTTGAACGAATCAGGTTGTCGATGTCGGCCTGTGTGATCACTATTTCCTGGTATTCGTTTGTCGGAGGGACTAACTGAAACTGGAGGCCTTCGTCGCCCTGTGCCAATCTCGGGTCTTTATCGGCGTTGAATCGGCCGGTCCTATCTATGATCCCGTTTTTGAATAATTCAGCGAGCGTATCGAGTAGACCTGAGCCGCAAATTCCGACAGGTGCGGCATTTGCGACGGTTTTAAAATCGATGGAGTTGTCGGCGTTAATGGTTAGTTTTTCGATCGCTCCGGCTGCTGCTCTCATGCCATGTTTTACGCCGCTGCCTTCAAAGGCTGGGCCTGCCGAGCTTGATGCGCAGATAAGCCAATCCCGATTGCCGAGCACAAGTTCGCCATTTGTGCCGATATCAGCGAAAAGCGAGATGCCTTCTTTGGTGTAAATTCTGGTGGTTAGTACGCCGGCGACGATATCGCTTCCGACATAGGCAGCTACGCTTGGCAGAGAGTATAATAAGCCTCGTTTGTTAATCTGGATCCCGACTTCTGCGGCGCGAATTGGCGGGACGAAGCCTGCGGAGGCGATGTATGGTTCTTTTCTGATCCTGGTCGGGTCGAGATTGAGCAGGAAATGTAGCATGGCGGTGTTGCCTGCACATATTACGGCGGTGATGTTTTGCAGGTCGATCTTTTGTCTTGAAGCGAGGGTGACAATCAGATCGTTCATATCGTGGACGAGTCTGTTTTGCATTTCGTCGAATGCGTTGTTTTGTTCTGCATAGATGATCCGGCGGATATAGTCTTCTCCGAAGTTTATCTGGCTGTTATATGTGGCTTCGGTATCGAGAGTTTCCGCAGTGTTGAGGTCTATAAGGTGCGCTACGACGGTGGTGGTGCCGAGATCAACCGCGACGGCAAAATTTGTTTTGTGTTTTGTTTGTGATTCAATCGCTATAACTTCAGTAGTTCCGCCACGGCGGCCGATCGTGACGGCGACTTTGTAGTTTTTCTGACGGAGGGTCTTTGAAAGTTGCTGAAGGATTCTGAAGCCGGTCTGCATTATGGGTGCGTCGGTTTTCTGGCGTATCGCGACGTATAATCTTTCGTGGTCAGCGGTGTGGTCCTGTACGGTAGGCGGTGACATTTCGAGGTCGAATTTGCATACCAATGGGTCAAAGTCGAATAGTCCTTGGCGTATTTGGCCTTTAAGATCGCTGAATCGGTGCGCGTCAGTGTCAGTTAGGATCTGGCCTGTTTCCAAAGTGTGCGACTTAGGGACGGTTATGGTCATATCCGAAAGGACTTTGGTCTGGCAGGCGAGGACGATGTTTTCTCTTATTTCCTCAGGCGTGAGCAATGTTGATGGTCTGGCCTGGAACTGGCCCTGGTCAACGACTACTTTGCATTTGCCGCAGTAACCATCGCCGCCGCAGACGCTTGTGAGATAAACGCCGAGCTTGTGAGCAGCTTCGAGCAGAACGGTTCCTGTTGAGACTTCTGTTTTAAGGCCACTTGGCTCGAAACGAACGAGACATTTTTTCTTTTTTTCTTCCTGCACTATTTCCAGACTTCCTGCAAATATTTTGGCAGCATTGAAGATTCTCTTGGTCCGACCATGACTTCCCATCCTGTCGCTTCTTCGAGCTTTCCGCTCATGACGGCGACATATCCGGGTATTATTAGCTTGCGATGTTTGACAAGCTTTTCTACATCGTATTTTACTATGGCATCGGCGACGGCTTTTTCATTTAGTTTGTCGCCGGAGTATGCTGTTAAGACACTTGTTCCTTCAGTATCAACTACAAGGATGCGGCTTGGTATTCTGCTGGCTTCGACGTCGGATTCGACGGTGTAATATGTTAGCGAGAAATTCGTGGTGAACATCAGTGGTGAAGTTTCGTCTGGCTCTCCGATCTGGTAGATCTTTGGCTCTACCTGGACGGGTTTTTGCGGGTCGCTGAAGATATTCATTATCGTTGTCAACATCGGCAAGAGTGCGTATGGTTCGACGGTGTCGAGCACGACGATGCTGGAATGCTTGCATATCAGGCTTATTGCTGTGGCCATCTGGTGCTCCGGCTGGTCATCGTGAACGAAAGAAAGAGTTGGGTGGCCTAACGGTCTGAAGGCTTTTTTCAGCGCGAGAACACGCATTCTTGAGAGATCGTATAACTGGTCGGAAGGATCCAAACCTTCGAGTGACAGTACGATGTCTTCTGCGCCCTGGGCTTTGATCTTTTCGCTAAGCTCGGAAAGAGCTTCGAGCGATTCTGCTTTTGCGACGAGCGGACAATTGTTTTCTTTTGCGATTTTTGCCATGGCTTCTGCGGTATCAGGTTTTGCCGAAGCGATCAGAGGTACAACTTCGGCAGTTTTTGCAACGGCAGAAGCGATCGCCTCAGGAGAATCCGAAACCAGAATCATGGCCAGTTTGGTTGAATTTTTTACGGTTTCTGCGGTTTGCGCGAAAGTCTCTGCTGAGCCAGAATCATTTAGAATTGCGACGGCATTAGCTGCGATATGGGCCCCTACCCGTTCAAAGTGCAGAGCATTTACGGAGTCGATTCGATTCTTCAAGTCCTGCGGTGCGAGTTTATCTGAGATGGTTACGGCTATTAGGTGTGGGTTATAAAAGTTTTCATCGTTACGAA
>SDBV01001835.1_pt1 | contig 31804 bp, 25 predicted proteins | sample 2277081 | NCBI WGS metagenome assembly SDBV01 (sample SAMN10402039, study PRJNA504765) | marine sediment metagenome | isolation source: marine sediment core GS10_PC15, 223 cmbsf | place: Arctic Ocean: Southern Knipovich Ridge | collected 2010 | reverse complement strand
ATTATCTACGATACGATCCTCGAACTCGATATCCGGATATTCCGATGCAACATCACGGCTGACCTCAAGCCACAGACCGTCGGTAAATTTCATGATGTTGGCTTTATGAACAGATGTCACTTTACGGCGTCCCATCTTTTGTGCATACTCGAATGCGAAACGAACGATCCGCTCGGTACCTTCGACCGAGATAGGCTTGATGCTGATACCCGTCGTATCGCTTATGGTGCGTTTCGAATGTTTGTTGAGCCAGTTTATAAGCTCAAGCGTATCGTCGTTACCTTTCTCGAACTCCACGCCGGCGTAAAGGTCCTCGGTGTTTTCACGAACAACAACAAGGTCGATGTCGGAGTACTTGCTTCGGACGCCTTTATAGCTCTTGCAGGGACGAACACATGCGAACAGGTTAAGCTCCTGGCGAAGGTGTACGTTAATGCTGCGAAATCCCGTACCGACAGGAGTTGTGATAGGGGCCTTTAGAGCAACACCGTTCTTACGGATCGATGCAAGCGTTTCTTCAGGAAGCGGGGTGCCCTTGGTTTCCATAACGTCGACGCCGGCTTCTGTGATTTCCCAATTAATATCGGCACCGGTCGCGTCAACACAACGCCGTGTTGCTTCTGCAATTTCCGGACCGATCCCATCCCCAGTGACCAGTGTTACATTTGTCATCGAAAAAATTCCTTAAAAAAGTACAAAAACACTATTTTAGCCATTATTAAGCCCCTGTCAAGGATGCTATTGAATATACAAGGCCCTTGTTTTCAGCATAACAATGGCGATAAACGGGCTAAAACCGTGATTGTGCGGTTCTTTGACAGACAAATAGGGGGCGTAAGAATAGAAAGGGCACTTGAAATAAATGAAATTCAGATGTTGCATCAATGGGCGAATAAGACTGTTATTCGTCTTGGTCCTCATCGAATAGATCGTTGATAAGGCCGGGATCGATTTCGGCTTTTTCGTCCCCACCGATAAGATCGTCAAGATCGGTTTCGACATCTGTTTCCGCCTCGACATCAATACCATCGTCTGCAGCCGTCTCTTGAACATCGTCGTCGGGTTCGATAGCGGCCAGGTCTTCAAGTTCTGCAAGATCCGCGTCATCGCCTGCGTCTTCAAAACCCAACGGATCATCGAAGTTCGTCTCTTCTTCCGTTTCTGTCATATCCTCGATCACCGGTTCTTCTTCTTCGTCGGCTACCTCAATATTAGCGAATACATCACTGCCCCTTGATCGGATCAGATCGGTCAGGTATCCGGCATCTGTGTCAGTGCTTGAGAAAATAATAACTTTTTCTGCTGAAGATGCGATCAGCTTTCTGTCAGGGCTAACATTAAGACACGGACAGCTTATCAGAACATGATCGTATTTATCTTCCGCCGCGCGCACAAGGTATTTGATATTCATGTGTCCCGAACGGACAAAATTATGGCTTGGCCAGATAAAAAGATTCTCGAAAGAAGTCTTATAAGGCATCGGCCGTAAATGTTTCGTGCTTGGCGTATCTTCAAGGTCGAAAGCCCTGGCGATAGCATCCCGCCTGACGTCAAGATCGATCAGCAGGCACTTGCCGTCCATCGCAAGCTGTATGGCAACCTTAACCGGGATCGTCACCGGCAGGGCCTGGCGATTGCACGATGCAAGAAGAATACTTTTGCTGTCGCTGCCGCGAACAAGGTTGGTTACATATTCGTATTCGCTGACAGTGATCTTATGCGATGCTTTTGCTATCGACTTTTCCTTTTTGGGCCTGGGTGGCTTTTTAGCCTTCGCAGGCTTGACAGCCTTTACCTTCTTTTCTTTTTTGGCTTTTACTTTAACTGCCTTCGGTGCTTTGGCAGGCTTGGGTTTTTTCTCTTTTTTTGGTTTGCTTTCTTTCGCCTGGGCCTTTGCTTCCTTTGCCGCAAGCTTCTGCTGTTTTTTCAGCTCTTTGGCACGCTGCTTTGCTTCTTTGGAGGGCTTAGCTTTCTTTTTCTTCTTTGGCTTTTCTGTCTCTTCGTCTGTCTCGTCCGAGTCACCTATAAAAAACCACGCCGCTGTCGCACCTACTATGATTACAAAGCCGCCTGCGCCAAGCAGAAGTATTTCCTTAGGAACTCCCCACAATGCTAATATGTTTAGTGCTTCCATCTGCATATACCATTTGTACTAATTTGTGCCGCAAAACCTTGCCAGGTCCCTTGCGACTATTTCGGAAATGATCCGCTGTTGAAGATCATTGACCTCTTCCAGCACAGTCGGCTGTTTTATGATCGTCTCGGAAGTTATCTTTACATTTTTAATAGTGCGCCTCGGCAGCTCAACGATCGGTATTTTTTTCTTTGTTGCAACGACAGGTTTCTCCGAAAATTTTCTTTCGCTTTGATCAACGGCCCCGCCGCGTTTTTTCTTTGCTTCGTTTAGCAGCGCTCCCATCGACCCGGTAGCTTCCGGGATGATGTTTTTAGGTTTCGCTGCGGTAGGAGTTTTTTTCTCCTCGTTGTTTCCGCCGGCCTTTTGCCTTCGGCTTGACGCCGCTTGTCTTTCATTGACTAAGATACGTTTGCTGAGATCAAGCTTCGGAACCACATGCTCAGGGTTTGGCTTCACCTCATCGGGCTTTGCCTTATCGCCGTCGTCAACTCCCACTTCACTGTCTTCCAGCGTTATCTCAAACGAACTGCCATCCAGATCGTCATCTTCAAAGATATTTACATCGTCATCGTCGTCGATTTCTATCGGAGCCTCACCGTTACCGCTGGCACGCAATATATCGGCCTTGCATTCCAGTATATCGTCATCTGTGTGATTATTTGTGTTCTTTTTGTCTTCCATGTCCTAAATCCTTATATACTCTTACCTATGTTAACATAATGAAGGTAGAAATCAAAGGAAAATCGCTGCTTTGGGGCAATTTGACTGAAGATGACACTATATTTCCTGCCAAAGGGCTGCGAAAGACAGAATTGTTACACTCTCAAGCCCCCGAGCCTAAGGATAATTGTGTGAAATCACCCGGCCTGAATTCTGATATCAGGTCATTGACCTGTTGCGTCGTCACCGATTTGATCGCATTGACGTCGTCAGCAACGCTTTGGTATTCGCCCAGATACACCCAGTTAAAACCAAGACTTGTCAGCCTCCCCATCGGCTGTTCGCTCTTGATCGTAAGCGCGCTTAGCACCTTGTTCTTAGCCGTTTGCAGTTCCTCTTCGGTCACGCCCTTATTGGCGATATCCGTGAATATCCCGCCGATCCTGCTCATGACTTCGCTGCTGTTGTCAGGGTTGCACCGGATATAGCTATATAATGCACCTACACCATCCATTGAGTCGAACTGCATGCACGCGATCTCTGCAAGAGCGCTGTCAACAAGGCTCCAGAAATAACGCGAACCCGTCGTATCGCCGACGATCATCGCAAGCATACTCATTGCAAACCGGCGCCGATCCTGCATCGAAACGCCATTGCTTATAAGGCAGATATGATCGCGAACAAGCGATTCTTTCCTGGAAAAACTTTTTTCGCCGCTTCCCGTCGACAACTCGCAAACCCTGCCCACTTCATACTGCTGCCACGCGGAAGACTTTGTCTGCACAAGATCGCACGTCGCATCAAAATCCAGGTTACCGCAGCACGCCACAACCATATTGTTAGGTGCGTAACGTCGGTTAAAGTATTCGCGCATCTGATCGGCCGTAAGTGCGTCAATGCTGCCGACCGTTCCGAGAACGGAGTTACCGCACGGATGCCCCTTAAAATGCATCGCCCGGCACTTGTCCATCACATCGAACTGCGGCATATCCTGGTACATTGCGATCTCTTCCTTGATCACATTCTTTTCGATATTGAAGTCGTCATCCCGTAGCGACGGACGCATCAGATGCGACCAAAGATCGGTCACCTCGCCCATATATTCCGGAAGGACCGCTGCATAATAAACCGTATTCTCTTCGCTCGTAAACGCGTTGAATTTTGCGCCAATACGATCGAACGATTCGTTAACTTCAAACGCGCTAAGCTTCTCTGTGCCTTTGAACATCATATGTTCCAGGAAGTGTGACACGCCGCTTATCGCAGGCGTTTCATCCCTGCTGCCCGTTCGCACGAAGAATCCGACTGCCGCAGACAGCGCCGATTTGTTTACCTCGCCGACAATAGTCAGTCCGTTCTCAAGTTTTTTATGTTTAAATTCCATATTGCCTTTACAATTTCACAATTCATATTGCTTGTCATTCCAAACTTGATTTGGAATCCATTAATACTTGCCATAATAGATTCCAGCTTTCGCCGGAATGACAAATTGTGGAAAATTTATTTTTAATAAGTTGAACATTAATATTTTTAATTTGTTTCGTATTTCGATATTCGGATTTCGTATTTAGTGCTATTATAAATTCCGTGTAATTCGCGAAATCCGCGGTTTCTTTGAAAACCCTAAACCTTGATCTCTTTAGGTCCGATGCTGACAACCGTATAATTTTCAAACCGGTTTTTATTCAAAAATTCCATTATCGATTTAACGTTTATGCTCTGTATCTTTTCCTTTATCTCCTCGATGCTCCGCACTCGCCCCAGCAGATAGTGGTCCCGCGCGATTCCGCCGGCCCGCGCACTGCTCGATTCGCTCTGCATAATAAGCGTGCTCTTTAGCCCAACTTTTGCCCGCTGTGTCTCGTCTTCGCTTATATCTTCGCTAAGCCTGTTGAACTCGGACATAATAACATCGACTGTTTCCTGTGCCTTCTCCGGCGTCGTCCCCGCATAACAGCTTATTCCCGCAAGGTCCTTTTGCGTGTTATAGCTAGCGCCTACCGCATAGCAGAGTCCGCGTTTTTCACGCACTTCCGTAAACAGCCGGCTGCTCATTCCCCCCGAAAGGATGCTCACCGCTGCCATCGTGTCGTAGTAATATTCCGATGCGACCGGAACCGTCCCAGTCATCAATCCGATATGAACCTGCGCACCATCGTGCTGAATATGCGTATACTTTTCGCCGGTTTTCCCAGCTTCTGGTTTAATGTTATAGTCTGCCTGATCCGCACCGAAAAGTTCTTCGATCTGCTGACACACTTTATCAAAATCATATTTGCCCGCGACCGAAAATATTGTTTCGGACATGTTAAATCGTTCTTTAAGGATCGCCGCTGTTTTTGCAGGCGTAAGGCTTTCAACTTCCGTCAGCTTGCCCATGGCAGGGCGGCCGAACGGATCCGGATAAAACCTTTCGTAAAGCGTCTGCATTACTTTGCTGCGAGGATCGTCGGCCAGACCGATTATATCGCTAAGCGTAAGCTCCTTGCTAAGGGCAAACTGTTTCTCGTCAAGTGTTGCTCGAAGGATAATATCTGCATAAAGGCCTATCGCCTCGCCAAGGCTGCTTGCTTCCATCGCCGCCCCGAAAGCTATATGGCTGCTCATCGCGTTGCTGCTTCGATGAAGACCAAGCCCGTCGAGCGACTTTATCAGTTGTCGGCTGTCTCTTTCGCCTGCTCCGCGAAAAACCCAGTCAGTTATAAGGTTGCTTGCTCCGCAGCATCCGCTAGGAAGTGTTGAGGCACCGGCAGGAACTAAAAAGTTAAATGCCGCAGACGCAACATCCGCCATCGGCTCGCCGAGAATGACCATTCCGTTCTTTAAGGTATGTCTTTCAACAGTGTCTTTCATTATCTCACTTCCCGTTATTAAGCTACCGCCGCGGCGGTATTATCCTCCGCATCGACACCGTCAAAACGTACGCTGATCTTCTTGCTGACACCCTGTGTCTGCATCGTAACCCCGAACAGCACGTCGGCAATGCTCATTGTTCGCTTCGAGTGAGTAATGATAATAAACTGTGAATCCTTTTGGTATTCCTGAACGATCATATTGAATCGCTCGTTGTTAGCCTCGTCAAGAGCCGCATCGACCTCGTCAAGGAAGCAGAACGGCGATGGCTTACATCTAAATACCGAAAACAAAAGCGCCAGAGCCGTCATTGTTTTTTCACCGCCGCTTAGCAGGCTTATGCTTCGCGTCTCTTTCCCCGGAGGTCGCGCAACGATCTCTATGCCGCACTCCAGAATATCTTCCGGGTCCTCGAGGAATATATCCGCCTTGCCGCCCCCAAACAGTTTCCGGAACAAACCCTGGAAGTTCTTGCGAACCTCTTCGAACGTATCGGCGAACTTGCCATGGCTTTCCCTGTTGATCTTATCGATAAGGTTTTCCAGTTGCGTCTTGCTTTTGTTAAGGTCCTCTGCCTGTTGCGCCAGGAACTCATACCGTTGTTCCAGGTCCTCCTGTTCGTCGATCGCATCGACATTGACATTGCCAAGCCGTTCGATCTTACCTCGCAGATCGGATATTTCATTTCTCACCACGTCCCAGTCCAGTTCCGACTGCTCGAAATCTTCGTATGCCTGAACAAGGTCCATCTGCAGTTCCTCAGCCACTCGCTGCCGCAGATCCTCGTCCTTAACCGACAACTGACCGAGCTGGATCTTGATCTCTTGCATCTGCTCTTCGACCTCTGCTTGCTTTGCCCGTCCCGCTCGAAGCGATTGTTCCGTCTGCGTCTGCTCAGCCAGCAGTTCGTCAACTTTACTATGAAGTTGGGTGCTTGCCTTTTGCGCTTCGTCCTTTTCCACGTACAGTTCCGACACCCGCGAGTTAGAGGCTAAGATATTCCGGTCCGTCTGTTCAAGCTGCTCGCCGCATCCGGTAAGCTCGGACTTCAACGTCTCAAGGCTCATCTGCCCATGCTGCAACTGTCCATGCAAACTCGCTATCCGCTGTGTTATGGATTTCTGCTGCTCGGATACCTGTCCGATCCGGACCTTCATATCCGTCAGCTTCGCAGCTTCTGAATTAACCAGTTCTTTCTTTGCCGCGAACGAGTTTTCAAGCTGCTCGATATGTTCCGTACGCGCGGTGTTTATAATTTCCAGCTCGTCGAGTTTTTGCTCCGAGTTGTGTTCTTTCTGAACCGACTGCGTTATTTCCTGTTCGAGCATATCGATCTCGCTCTTTATCACCGGCTGTTCGTCCGTCAGCCGTTTTACATCCTGGCTGATGATCTGTATCCTGGATTCGACGTCGATCTTTTCGGTGCTTGCTTCATAGATAGAGGTCCTAAAGTCCTTGCAAAGCTTTTCAAGATGTTCGTTTCGTCTGTTGCCCATATCCAGTTGATTTTCGATCTCGGCGATTTGCTGCTGGACGCCGGCGATTTCGGTTTGAAGCTGGCTTACCCGGCTCTTTCGCGAGATAAGTCCCTCGGCGTTGCCGACAGGACCGATGCATATCGTATTTTCACCGTCGAACACTTCGCCGCTTTTCGTGACAAATCTGTACTTGCTGCCAAGCTGTTTCGACAGACCTATCGCACGTTCAAGACTGTCCACAAGCAGCGTATTACCCAGCAGCTTCCACACAAGCCGCGATTGATCGCTGTCATAATCGACGAACTCGACCATTCTGCCGAACACACCTTCGTATTGCGAAAGGTCGTCCGTACACACAAACGGCTCGATGCTTTCGGTGCAGATAAACTTAACTCTGCTCGCAACGCCGTCGCTGATATTCTTATTCGCCAAAAACGAACTTACCGAGTTGACAACAAGCGTATCGGTCTTACCTTCCAGGGCAGCCTCGACTGCCACCGCATACTCTTCGCTCGTCTCGATAACATCGGCGATGATACCGCTTACATACCCTTCGCCGCTCCGGGCTTTGTTCAAAATATCCTTAAGCGAGTTGCTAAGTCCCTCCTGCCGCGACTCCATATCGGACAGGATATTAAGTTCGCTGCCAAGTGCGCTGCGTCGTTCCTTAGCCTCTGTTAATCTGTCGCCGGCTTGCGCTTGTTCGTCGCCAAGCGATGACAACTGCGCCCGTTTTGACTCCAGTTCGGTTTGAAGCTCGCCCAGAACCTTGTTAATATCGCCCAGTTTCGTTCCGTACTGTGCCTTTTGTGTAAGAAGTTGTTGAAGTTGTGCATGTGACGTGTCCGCTCGCCCGCTAAGTCGTTCTTTTTGCCCGGAAAGGTTGCTGCGGTACGTACCCATGCTTTGTATTTCGTTATGAAGCTGGGCCGTCCTTCGTACAATATCGATGATGCCGGATTTTTCGTCTTCAAGGTCCGCCTCGATCGTCGCCTGCTCTGCGTTCAGCTCATTGATCGCTTTTTCCATCTCGACAAGCTCGTCGTTCTTTACCGCGAACACTTCTTTGTTCTTTTCAAGCTCGTCTTTATTTTCTGCAAGCTCTGTCACGAGACCGCTGTGCTGTGCTTGTATTTTTACCGTCTGTTCGCTTGCATTTTGTTTGCGATCGCCAAGCTCTTCTGTTCGCGCCTTCAGCATCTCTATCCGGTCGAGCTGTTGTTCGATACGGCTCTTAGCGGTGACTAATGTATTGTCAGAATGATTGATCTGGTTTTCTGTTTCGATGATCGTCTTGCCAAGTTCGCTCATCGCCGCGTCGTCATGAGCTACCTGTGCGACGATCTCGCCAAACCGCTCCCCGATCTTCCCAAGCGATGCTTTTTTCTTATTGCTCCCGGTTACGATCTTATGATACTCGCTCAGCGAATAGTTCACACGAAGCTCTTTAAGGCGTTCGGAATACTGCAGGTAATTTCGCGCCTTACCGGCTTGCAGCTTAATGCTCCGAAGCTGCTTTTGAACTTCCGCAACAATATCAGCCAGACGAAGCATGTTCTGCGAGGTCCGGTCAAGCTTGCGGGACGCTTCTTTTTTGTGTGCTTTGTATTTGCTAATACCGGCAGCCTCTTCAAAGATCATCCGTCGCTCTGTCTTGGACGCGTGAAGAAGTTGATCGATCTGACCCTGTTCGATGATCGAGTAAGCGCTGACGCCGATACCGGTATCCATGAACATTTCTTTGATGTCTTTAAGACGGCAGTTCTTACCGTTGATAAGATATTCGCTTTCACCGCTGCGATAAAGACGCCGGGTTATCTCAAGTTCATCCTGTTCGATGTCAAGATTGTGAACATCGGAAAAGCAAAGGCTGACCTGAGCCAATCCGCTGGCCTTTCGGCTGCTCGATCCGCTAAAGATAACATCCGACATATGACCGCTACGAAGGCTCTTGGGGCTTTGGTTGCCAAGAACCCATTTAAGCGCATCGACAACATTACTCTTGCCGCACCCGTTGGGACCGACGATCGCAGTGATTCCGTCGACAAACTCGAACTCCAACTTGTCTGCAAAGCTCTTAAAGCCGTTTACAACAATTTTTTCAAGTCTCACTTACATCCTCCGTGATACAAAGTTATCATGATGTACATTTTACGCACAATCCTTTTAAATTGCGACCCAAAACCTATAACCATAGGTTTTATCGGACTTTGGACGTGGTTCTCTCCAATATTGCACCTGCCGTCGTCATCGTGCCCATCTCAAAAACAGCGTCGATTGACCCATTTTCACATAATTTCTTCAAAAGGGCGATCGTATCGGCATAAGGAACCGATAAACCTCTCCTTTTTCGGATTTCATTACGTTTGCTGGGCGTATCGGACAACGCCTTAATAAGATCGGTAACCGCAAACGTAGAGATCACCGGCCCGATCAGACGAGGCTCGGTAGGGTGCTTACGCATTACAGATATATACTTTTCCCCGGCTGGAGCGTTAATTATGATCTTTCTGTTATCGGATTCGACAAATATATCCGTATTACAGTAAATCGGCGACCCGAACAGAACGATCTTAGGGGTATCCGACCGCGTCACATAGATCACCTTCCGCCCAGGGCAGATCACATTATCGACCATGAAGCTTTCACCGACAAACGTATGCGATACACTTATATCACGGCGTTTCCGAAGATGATCGTAAGCAAGGAATTTCGCTTCGAAATCGTCGCTTGCAAGGATTTGTGTAAGAAGCCCCGTCGCGTCATTGCGTTTGGCGCTTGTACCGATCGCATTGATCGCATCGAGATGCAAGGGCGAGGACCGGTCGAGTGCAAGATCACGCAGCACTTCAAGTCCTTTATCGCTCCCTATATCAAGAAGGCAGCGCGACGCATGAAAGCGTACTGCCTCGTCACTGGAATTCAACAATCCTGACAGTTTACGTATTGCAGGTTTGCCTATCGCGCCAAGCGATAGTTCGTTTAGAACTTTATTCCCGGAACCGGCAAGGTCTTCGACAAGTGAATCGATCATTTGTGATTGAGACTTCACATCGTCGGCAATATAAAGAAAGGTGATCATCGACAAAAATTTCGCTCGTCTGTCACGCATATTATCAGGGATCGAGATCTCGAGCTCGGCAGGAGACGTTGCCTTTGCAGTATCACGTCCGAACCGTTCGTTGATCCGGTTTCGGATCGTACTTGCGGTAAAGTAATTCGGATTGTTAAGAGTCATCCTCACCTTAGCTTCATTTAAGCAAACACCGCCGTTAAGAATATAACCCTTAACGCTATTAGTGCCGGATACACCCCCGGCCTTATCGATATAGATCGGACCGGATGCATAAGCCATCGTCTTGGTGTACTGATTGAAGCGTCGCACACGGCCAAGGGGTTTCAGTTCGCAACTGAACAATCGCCCACCGTCAAGAGATGTCGTTTGCGTGCTTGAAAGTGCCGCAACCTTAACATCGAAGCCCTCACCCTTTAAAGCGATCCCGGGGATAACACCGTACACCTCGACAACCGCAGTATCCATACTGTTAATTATGCTGTTGGGCGGCATGCCGTCCACACCGACGCCTTGTTGAGTGATGTATTTAACAAGAACACTACGCAATTCCGGGGGACATTCGCTCGACCCGGTACCGTTGAGATTTCCCACAAGACCGAAACCGCGTACCGGGATCGCACCAAAATCATAAAACTCAGCAAGAGCACCGACAGTATTGTTAAGTGATACGGGTTTATCGATACCTTCATCTGCCGTACGCTCACTGGCACAGCCGAAAACAAAACAAAGGCAGAATAATAAAAGGATTGCTGTCAAGCGGAAATAACCCATGTTCTTTACCATAAGCTGCTCTTTTCTAATTTGAAAATCCATTTTCTTGACTGCTGCCTGCAGATGTTTGCCACCGCCCGATAAAGCATAGAGACAGTTACAGGGTTAGTCAAGAATAATCTATCTGTTGTGTAAGAAAATCGTTTTTTCCCACATTTAGTGTTTTTTGCTGTAATGACATGGCATTCGCTGCTCAATTATTGCGAGTTGATACGTGGCCGGAACCCACAACTCACAGCGGAACCTGACAGTGTTTATACCGAACTCGCTTCGGGAACAAACATCGGAAAATTATGCACTACGAGCCAAATTAATACCATTAGTATTAACTTTCTTTTTGTGTTTCAGTTTGAGATGACGATCAAGCCCCGCGCAGTAAACACAGCACAAAGCAAGACTAAGCACCAAAAGCGTGCCCAAAAAACAATATGCATCCATTATAACTCCAAAACGTTTTAAGACTTGGCAACCACCCACTTAAATCAGCATACCACATAAACTCCCCCGAAACCACGCTTAAATACGAATCTTCGCGAAAAAGGTTCTTATCTATTTTCATAGAATTCACTCAAGAAAACGCAATAATTACCCGATTCTTAGGTATACAAACAGATTAAGATGATTCAGGAGAAAAATTGCTAAAAGCAAAAGACATCATGAACGAAAATGTCGTTTCGGTAACAAAAGACACCCTATTGATAGAAGCGGCTCAGATCATGGCAAGGAACGATATTTCGGGAATACCAGTTGTCGACGACCAGATGGCTTTAGAAGGTGTCATTACGGAAAGGGACATTCTGGCACTATTCGATGCTATGCAGTACGACGAGAAAAGAACCGTAAACTCAACCATGACACACTCGGTCATTTCATTTGATGCAGACGATCTGCTTATGGAAATATGCGATTGTCTAAAGGAACACAAGTTTAGAAGGGTACCCGTAACTGAAAACGGAAAACTCGTCGGACTGATCAGCAGAAGGGACCTGATGCTCCACATCATAAAACAGAGAGCGAAAAATATGTCCGGAGTATGATCGTAATACACCAAAGCAATACCGGGCGGCTGGACGCGATAAATTTTCGTTTTGAAGTTTTATTTTTAATTTGAATTTTGTGCAGTTATCTACGGTAAGCAACATCGTCATAAAGTGCTTCCGCCCTATAAAGTTGTTTCTCAAGCGTACCGACGGTAATCCCAAGAGGAAGCGCACCGGGGAAACGGCGACCAAGCACGATCGCACGGTTATACTCTCGCGTCAGATCGAACAGAACCGGCGAAAGTTCGTCAAGAAGTTCGTCGACTGTGACAGTCGGGCTTGTTTCGATGACCGTTGTTCCTCTATTGATGCCGAGTCGACGATGGCGGGCACGCGTATTAGGTGAAGCATAAGGATCATATTGCAAACTTCCCACTCGATTTTCGGAAGGACGGTCATAGATTGGCCCATACCCATCGTCGAGCATTCGTCTGGTCGTTGTTGTTGCCTGATTTTGTATTTTGTCAATTTGTGTTGTAAGGCTGTCGCTGCGCTCCTGAAGATAATCGATATTCGCAATGATATTGCTAAGCGTCTTTCGCGTTGCGATAAATTTCCTGGCCGTCTTTTCGATCGTCCCGCTTCGACGAAGGAGTTTTGCATCCGACGCGCCAAGATCCCTTAATACATCTTGTCTCGAATCCACCACCGCATCAGCCATCTTCGCATAAACAGCATCCCTCGGTTGCAGCACAAGGCTCATTTCCTTCTTTTCGCTATCGGTGCCTATATAGTTTTTTCTGCTGGACCAGGATCGCAGCACAGTCTGCGATGGGATACGGTTCTCGCGGTTTATGAACGATTTTTTGCCATCCTTGCTTGCAATTTCTATTACATCGACCCGGCTGTCAACCATCGCCATTGCCATAACGCCCGGCCGGCCCTTATTTTCGGCAAGCAGCGCGATGTAACTCTTATAAGCTGCAAGGGCACCAGAGTTGAATATCGCCGAGAAGTCCTCGCCGTAGTAGTATCCGCCAGAACCGGTTATCGGAGCCTCAGAGCCAATTACCGCGTTGCTGGCGATGTAGATCTTATCGCACGCAAGTGCCACAGCCGACGCCACAGAATAGGCACCGCCATCGTTACCACCATTGATAAAAGCGATTACCGGGCAGTTCTTTGTACCGAGGATCGTATCGCAAAGGTTCTTGGCATACTCTCCGCGACCGCCTGGCAGGTCGATCTCGATCATGATCGCAAGTGCGCCTTTATTCGACGAATCGATTATAGACTCTGCCACAGAATCGGAGATGATTTTGGAAAGCAGGATTTCATGAGCATCCAGTTGAATGACCGCAATGTTGTTACGTCGCCCAAGTTTATTATAAGTCACACGCCAATCACCAAGACGGATCGCGTTGAATTTGCTCTCAGCGTCGGAATAAACATACGTCCGCCCTTGACGGACTTTTTGAGTCGCAAAACCGTTAAACTTTTCACCGGTCTTGACATTTTCAAATGTGTCCGCCCCGCAAACTGCTGTCAAAAAAAGGATCGCAACTACCGGGATGAGTTTTCGCATTAGTTTCGCTTTCATAGCAAATACCTCCTTGATAACTAATCAGTCCTGCTATTGTATCGTGCATAACACACTTATATAATAAAAAAAACCGTGGCAACCTAAGGTTTTCCCCCTTTTTCGCCTCATGCGCCGCTGCTATTTACCCAATTTCACAAAACCGCAACAATTTTCACAACAATGCCTTCTCACCCCAACTACTATAATCGATTAAAGGTCTGTTTGTTCGCAAAGATATTTGGTAGACTCTTCCCATGCAAACCCAAAAAATCATGTACATTTCCACCAAAAGCGATACAATAACAGCCGGAAAGTCTTTTAACTATGAACCATGAACTCCGAACCATGAACTAACTATGCGAATAATCTCAGGCACAAAACGCGGCCTAAAGCTTTTGCCGCCAAAGACTAACGACACAAGGCCGATCACTGATCGAGTAAAGGAGTCACTCTTTTCGATTTTATACAAGTACGGCATCGTACAGGACGCACGCGTCGCGGACCTGTTCTGCGGAACAGGCTCAACAGGATTAGAGGCACTAAGCCGAGGCGCACACTCATGCGTTTTCGTCGAGATTTCACACCAGGCAGCCGCAATCTGCCAAAAGAACATAGATCGCGCCACCTTCAGCGAACAGGCAACGATTTTAAAAGCCGACGCATTTAGGTCCGGTGCCCCAATGGCGATTGAAAATGACAAATACGACCTCGTTTTCGTCGACCCCCCGTACAAGATGGCATTCGACACAGAGCAGGACTCACAGCTTGGCAAGCTCTTGATAATGATCTCCGAACAGGTCACAGATAGCGCCATCGTTTCGGTCAGAACCTCAGACCGATCCGTACTGCAGGGCACCTACGCCGGCCTAAGGGTAATCGACCGCCGAACGTGGGGGAACATGGCGATAACACTACTTCAGCCGGAATCGAAAAATGCCCAGTAAACAGACATCAAGGCATACAGCCGTCAGGATCGTAACCATCCTTCGCAGCGAAGGCTACCAGGCGTTCTTTGCCGGCGGTTGCGTACGCGACAGAATACTGCAACGACCCGCAAAAGATTACGACGTCGTCACAGACGCACACCCAAAAGACGTCATGCGAATTTTCAAACACACCATCAAAGTCGGTGCAAAATTCGGCGTCATAATGGTAATACACCACAGCCGGCAGATCGAGGTCGCAACCTTCCGAACAGAAACCGGTTACGCCGACGGAAGGCATCCGGACAATGTGCAGTTCGCAACCGCCAAAGAGGACGCTTCACGCCGTGACTTTACGATCAACGGAATGTTTTTCGATCCGATAGACAAACAGGTTTTCGATTACGTCCAGGGCAGACGCGACATCGAAAAAAGGATCATCCGCACCATCGGCGACCCAAACCGCAGATTCGCAGAAGACTACCTGCGCATGCTCCGCGCCGTCAGGTTCTCCACTCAACTGGACTTCACCATCGAAAAGAAAACTTTAGCTGCGATAACCCGCCTCGCAAACAGGATAACTTCCATCTCCGGCGAACGCATCGCTGCCGAGCTTGAGTCCATCTTAACCAACCCCCGCCGTGCCGAAGGTGCCCGCATGCTTTACAGCTCCGGCCTCGCTTCTGCCGTCTTTAAAGACTTTAAAGCCGACCATGCTGAGTTCGGAATTGGCGCTCTGTCCGGACTTCCGGAAAAGATCGATTTCCCCATCTCGCTGGCGGCATTGTTTGCCGGTTGCGATCAGAAAGTCGCACTAAACTGTTGTAAGATATTAAGGCTTTCAAACGCGCATACAAAGCACCTGACCTTTTTATTAAAGAACCGCGGAATACTTTTGGACGATTTTTTACCCCTTGCCAGCTTAAAGATGCTGGCGCATGAGCCGTACTTCTGGGATCTGTACAATCTGCAAAAAGCCATCCAGCGTGTAAAAGGAGAAAGTGTATCCGCGCTCACAAGGGTCAAAAAACGTGCACTGGAGCTAGAGGGCAGGGACCTCCGCCCAAAACCGCTCCTGGACGGCCACGAGCTTATAGGCTTAGGCACACAGCCGGGACCAATGGTCGGTCTCGTCAGTCAGGAAATGTACATCGCACAGCTTGGCGAAGAAATAAAAACAAAGCCACAGGCAAAGAAGTGGGTCACAGACTTTCTGCAAAAACACAAGCACCCATTAGAGTGACAAGCTTTCGATCAGTTAGTGCCTAAAGAAAACACGGTGCAATGATCGAACCAAATTTCCATTCATTAATTATGGGCTCGGCGGCCATGCCCCTCCGGTTGCACAGACGGTTAATTGTGCTGTAGTTTTTCCCCAATTGGCCGTTAAAGTATCCTCGTCATTACTATCAACGTCTCCATCTCTGTCGAAGTCAGCACAGGGATCATAACTGAAATCCGGATAAACAGTATCACTAGCAGCAGCAAATATACTCAGGTCATTTGTCCAAATTCTTTTAATACCTGTCATAGGGTTTCCTTGCTCCATGTCGTCGGCATCTCCTCTGCACTGATAAGGCCAGTCCCAGCACGCCGGCGGCGGGCCCGCACAATCCGGGTCAGCACCCTCGACACGTCCGTCACAGTCGTTATCCAGCAAGTCGACGCAATTCTCTGGCGATGCTGTCGTATCCTGAACGCATATCAATCCGCCGCCGCTGCAGGTTTGCGTACCGTCCGCACATACACCCAAAAGCCCCGTGTCGCAATAACTTCCTTCCAACGGGTCCTCGTCACCGTCACTCGACGCCGGATCGCAGTCATTATCGAATCCATCACATATATCAAGATCGTCGCCCGTGTTGTCGGAGCAACTGAGAGCACCGCCGAGGCAGGAGTTAGTTCCTTCTATGCACAGATCGCTGTCCGCTCCGTCACATGGCATGCCGATCTGCGGATCCTCGTCACCGTCAGCAGACGCCGGATCGCAGTCATCGTCCACTCCATTACATAGGTCAGGATTGTCACCCGTACTGTCGTCGCATGTGATAGCGCCACCGAGGCATGAGTTAATTCCTTCTGCACACAGGTCAGCGTCCGGCCCGTCGCATGCTGAGCCTACTTGCGGATCTTCGTCGCCATCGTTTGATGCCGGATCGCAGTCATTATCTATCCCATCGCATATATCAAGATCGTCGCCCGTGGCATCAGAGCATGTGAGAGCACCGCCCGAGCATGAGTTAATAATTCCTTCTAGGCACAGGTCACTGTCAGCACCGTCACAGAGCGTACCCATAAGCGGGTCTTCATCGCCGTCGTTCGATGCCGGGTCACAGTCATTGTCCACTCCGTCGCATATATCAAGAGTGTTACCCGTGCTGTCAGAACAGACCAAAGCACCGCCTGCACACGAGTTAGTTCCTTCATGACACAGGTCTGAGTCTGCACCGTCACATGATGCACCTACTTGCGGATCTTCGTCGCCATCGTTTGATGTCGGATCGCAGTCATTGTCTAATCCATCGCATATATCAAGATCGTCGCCCGTGCTGTCAGAACAACTGATGGTCCCGCCGATACAGGAGTTTACACCTTCATAACATAGATCTGAATCTCCTCCATCGCAGGACAATCCTACCAATACGTCCTCCGAGCCATCGGGTGAAGATGGATCGCAATCGTTATCTAATCCATCACATACGTCCAGGTCGCTGCCAGACTCGTCATCGCATATCATTGTGCCGGAGGCACACGAATACACACCTTCGGCGCACAGGTCAGAGTCAATTCCGTCACACGCTGCACCACCACCTGGATTGCCTTCATCTATTGCACCGTCACAGTCATTGTCCATCCCGTCACATGTTACTTCGAACGGTTCATAGTCCGGTCCATAGTTTGAAGCATCGCATTCCAGCCAACCAACCGCTCCGCCGCAAACTCTCTCTGCGCCGCTGCATATGCCCAGCTGTAATGCGCAAAGCTCAGGTATAAGAGGATCATCTATTGCACCGTCACAGTCATTGTCCATCCCGTCACATGTTACTTCGAACGGTTCATAGTACGGTCCATAGTTTGAAGCATCGCATTCCAGCCAACCAACCGCTCCGCCGCAAACTCGCTCTGCGCCGCTGCATACGCCCATCACTAATGCGCATTGCTCCTGTATAAGAGAATCATCCACAAGGTCGTTACAGTTATTATCAATACCGTCGCATGTTTCTTCCTCTGAGGGATTGATATACATATCATTATCGTCGCAATCGTCATCGTTCGCCACATAGCCAACCGGCTGGGTTATCGACCATAGGCTGACTGCCGGGTCGCCGTAACCGTCGCCGTCATGATCATAGAACCACCAGTTCCCGCAGGAGGTCGAACAGTTCGGATCGTCACAGTCAACAAACGTATCGCAATCGTCGTCGATGCCGTTATTGCATACTTCAGCAGCACCCGGGTTAACATTGGGATCATGATCGTCGCAATCTGAGATGGCGTCAAAACCATCGTCATCGAAATCCAGCGGATAACACTCCGGATCGAAGGGATCGCTTTTGCAATCGATGAGCCATAGCTGTGCCACTATCGCAAAGTCGGCGATGGTAACCTGGCAATCAAGGTTAAGGTCGGCCAGCAGGTCAAAATGGCAATCATCGGGATGTGATATTGCAGCAGGTGCGGAGATTAATACGATAATTAGTGTTAGAAATGCAAACTTTTTCATCTCTCTAGCCTCCAGATAAAAGTTTATATCGGGCATTAATTCTATTGCTGCAGGAAGTTTATGTCAAGGCTTTTTTTGGTTTTTTAAAAGGCCCTTTCAGGCTTTAAAGGGCTATCGGTCACAACAAAACCGTCATTGCGAGCGACCAAAGGTCGCGAGGCAACCTTGACCGTAGCAATTTTAAATAAAATGCCCACCTGCAACCCTTTAAATCCCATATCCTTAAATTCTTTTATCATTCTGATTTTCTTTTTAAAGTCTCCAATTAGCTAAATACCGGCAGTATGTGACGTTGATAAATATTGTCCGTTACATTTGTCATGATGGTTTCGTCATATCTTTGCAAGGCATTAAGATACCGAGTTCCCATTTGCGCGGCAATTTTATAGCCGACATGAAGCAGTTGTCGAAGAGCAGGGTTATAGCTGCTGCAGGTCTGATCGTGTCGCAGCACAGCAGCAAAAGTTGCTCCATCCCATTTTTCGATGTCGTCGGAAGAGGGAAGTTTGCTTTTATCGATATCGATCACAGTTGCGTAGGGTTTGCAGAGTTCATCAAATCGAGTTAACGACTCATTATAAATAGCTTTGGCGATTACAAGCCCTTCGCCGCCTCCCTTTGCCAGGCCGATCAATTCTTCCAGCCATGTAGTCCCAGCCGTTTTAATATGAACGCCTGCCCTGAATTTCTTTAACGCCTTGTTGATCGGTCCGTAGATCGAAAATTTATCGCTGCCGGAATGCACGCTTAACTTCAGATTCTCAGGCAGAGCGAATTCTTTGACTGCGAAATTGATTACCGCAATATCCTGATCGAACTCTTTCTCAAACTGTCCAATGTCTCCGACATAATCGACACCCTTGTTAAACCGGCCGGTAAATTTCGGCGCAATTGTCTGAGCGGGAATTTTCTCTTCGGCCATCATCAACAGGATAAAAAATAGCTCCACAGGACTTTGCGGCCTGTCCGATTCATCCACCGACACTTCGGTGATAAAGTTATCTTTTCCCTTAGCCTCTTCGATGTGACGATAGATACGCCCGGCTTCTTTTACAGCAAAAAGGAACTTGCTGCCGATCTGATCGACGTCAGCTTCGGTGATCGTAAACTGTTCCTGGATATCAGGGATATTCAGTGTACTTATATATTTTGACGCTGCATCACGAAATCCCTTTTGGTCGTCACAGCCTGCCCCCTTGCCAATATGATCGGCTACATCCAGCGTAAAAAAATTACTGCTTTCAATAAACAGATCGACATTGCTCATATTGATATGGTCCGCATCGACATAATAGGAGCCTGCCCAGTCCAACTCTTTAACCGCCGCATCGGCTTCGGTTCGGACATCGCCGGGGCCGGTTCCGATGATAGTATGCTCCCGGTGCGACTTGTTCCAAACCGGTACGAGGTCCAGCCCCTTTTGTTTGGCCTTCACAATGGCATCAAGCTGAGCCTTGCCCTGATGACCGAAGCGGTCTCCGACACCGAATGAGTATTTTTCAAGTTCCATTTTAGTCGCCCTTACTTGTCCCGCACTAACAAAGTTAGTGCGGGGAAACCATACGTTAAAGTCACTACTCTACGAGTCACTATTCTTGTTCTCTTGCAAATACCAGGTGTAAGTGTATTTCGAATGCTTCGTGAAAAGAACTCTTCAATTCCCAGCCCTCATTTCCAAGTTGATTTAAGAGTGATGTGAATTCTTCGTTGAAGCGTTTTTTCGAAATCCAGTTCCAGAGACCCGGAGCAAACCTAACATGATTATATGTGTATCTCTTCATGCCTTTCCCTTAGAATTTTAAATTCACTATTCATTGCCCGTCTTACCTAATTCACTATCGGCTGTGTTTAGCTCAGACAAATAACGGATCAAGATCTTATCACCCTAAAGGGTGTCACTTTTACTATACAACATGAATATCATATCCCTAAACAACATCCTAAGCAAATATTTTCCTAAAAATTTGCACTTGCCTGCCGTCCCGCCCCGGCTATAATTATATCAGCTTGATCATTTTAGCCAAAGGATCGACAAATAAAATTATTACTGGCGCAATAATTCCGGTGAGTAATTTGTTTTTAGATGGTAAAGGGGTTTTCTATGAATATTGGACGACGCGAGTTTATTGGGGCATCCGTTGCTGCTTCCTTGAGTAGTGGTTTGAGCGGATGTGCTTTTGATGGTAAAGAAAAAGGGGTTGATTATTCTGCTTTGGATGCCGCTTTTAAACGGCCCGTTCTAAAGCGTCACTTGTTTAGCTCGCCTGTCAAAATTGCTTCTGTCGATCTGTTCACCAGCGGTAAGTTTTCTTTCGTTCGTGTTCGGTCCGTCGATGGGGCAGAAGGTATCGCCGTTACTAACAGCAGGGCGCACTATGTTTATCCAATATTCAATCAGCTTGTTCGGGGCCTCTTTATCGGCGCCGATGCGAGAGACCTGGATGCTATCGTCGATAACGTTTGCAGGAAGAATTATAAGATGTCGGGACTTGCGCTTTGGTGCTGCCTGGCATGGTGCGAGTTTGCTGTCCTCGATATGCTCGGCAAGATCGCAGGCAAAGCTACAGGCCGGTTGATCGGCGAGATACGGCAGAGGGAAGTTAAGATGTATTCTGCAAGCGGCAACCGCGGCAATACGCCTGCCGAAGAGATAAAGGTTTTAAAGGGTAAGATCAAGACCTCGGGGGCAAAAGCGGTTAAGTTTAAGGTTGGCGGGCGCATGAGTAACAATGCAGACTCACGGCCGGGACGAACCGACGGATTGATAAAGATCGTTCGCAAAGAACTTGGTGACGATGTTACTATATGGGCAGATTCCAACGGGTCGTATGATGCAAGAAAAGGGATCGAGATCGGTAAGATGATGGCCGACTACGGCATTGATATGTTCGAAGAGCCTTGTCCATTCGATCATCTTGAAGAGACCAAACTTGTTGCCGATGCTATTTCGATACCGGTTTCCGGAGGCGAGCAGGAGGCAAGTTTGCATCGCTTCCGATGGATGATCGCCGCAGGTGCCGTGCAGGTCGTTCAGCCGGACCTGCATTACTTTGGCGGATTTGTTCGCGCCACGCGGGTTGCGAGGATGGCTGAGGCGGCACACCTTAAGATCATCCCGCATATGTCAGGCGGCGGCACAGGGTATGTCGAGGTGATACACTTTGCTTCATTTACGCCGAACATCGGGCCCTTTATGGAATACAAGGGAGGCATCGACCAGACCGGCAAGTGGTACGATCCGCCGCTTCGCTTTAAGGACGGAGCCATCAATGTCCCGAAGGGACCGGGCATGGGTGTTCGAATCGATAAAAAAGTTTTAAGTAAAGCAAAGAAAATGGTGTAAAAAGAAAAACGACCACAGGTCGTCCTGCCTACCGCGTCGTAGTTTTAACGAAGACGGGAGCGCAGTCGAAGGATATGCTTTCCATTCTTTACGCTGCAACTTGCTTAAACACAACCAACTCCTCCCGCCATCGCCATTAGCGCCTTGCCAATAGAAGGCTAACCTATTCTTACTTTATAGAGACTGCTGGTTTTTTCTTGTTGCGAAGCCAGTTTACGGGCGCCCGGTCGTCGGTAAGCACTTTTGCATGCGGATCCGGACGTGTGTCAGGCCGTAGCCTCATCGCGACCTTCGGCAAACTAAAAGCCAGTCTGTGTTTGCGCCGCACTAGCTTCGCCCGACCTACAGCCTCTTTGCGGCTAAGCATAGGCCCAGCCGGACCAGGCGATACCAACATGGCGTTTGTGGATTCGTCGCCCCAAAAAACCTGGCATCGCTCGAATACAGCTAAAAAGGTTGCCAGTTCTGCATCGAAAAGATAGTTGTTGTAAAACACATTCGCGACAACCACGCCGTCGTCAGCAAGAACGCCTTGTATCTCCTCAAGAAACTCTTTCGTCATCAGGTGGAATGGGATGTAGTCACTGTTAAATGCATCTAATATAACGATGTCATATTTCGGTGCAGGATCAAGGCGAAGTTGCTTTTTTATAAACATGCGCCCATCGGCAATGTGTACCTTCAGCTTATTGTCCTCACGGAACTTAAAAAACTGCTTGGCTATTATCTGGATCTCAGGATCTATTTCCACAACATCAATTTCAACTTCCGGAAAGTAATGACGCATTTCTCGCGGGATCACTCCGCCCCCCAGCCCCAGCACAAGCACCTTTTTCGGCTCTGCATTATACAAGAGGCTGCAGAAGGTCATTGTGCTGTATTCCAGCATATGCTTCCGTAAACTCTTAACATCAATCTGACTTTGCATTTGCACGTCAGGCTGCTTGCCAAATCTCAGTGTCCTAATGGACCCGCGTCGGTAAACCATTATGCGATGGTAAAGCGAATTCTTCTGGTGAACCAGTTTACCTATCCTGCTAACGCGAACATTTGCTGCACTGACAAACAAAACTTGACAAAATAATGCTATACAAAACATCAGGATTACGGCTGTCTTGCGCATTTTGTTTTCCTTCTCACATTCACAGCCGAATGCAGCAGAATGATTCCACCCATAACCGCCAACACAACTCCCGAAACAAATATCGTATTCCGTATAGAAAAAAGCACAAGGTAGAACGCGGTCACCACACAGCCGGCAAAACTTGCAACGGTGGAAAGGGCAAGTACCACCCCGGTATTAAATCCGGAATCGCTTGCTTCTGTCGTCAGCCATCGCACCGCAGCCGGCGAAACCGTACCAAGAAGTACGATCGGAACTCCAAACAGAATCACAGAAGCCAGAAGGGACCCCCATTTCTCGTCTAATCCAATATTGAATATCCCGTCGCAGACAGGCTCTATAAAAAAAGGCATAGCGCACAACCACACCCCTGCCGCTATTAGGTTGATCCCCAGCGCCAGTTTGCTGTACGATTTTCTGGAAAGCCACCCGCCAAGCAGGTATCCGGACGAAAGGCCGAGTAGAAAAACACCGATCACGCTGCCCATTACCACATATACGGCACTACCAAAATATGGCGCCAGCGCCCGTACACCAAGAACCTCCAGTTCCATGATGAACCAGCCGCACCCGCACACCATAAGCACGATCAATGCCGTATGGACTTTTGTCTCCTTCATTTTGCCCCTTTTGCGAAACTAATTCAATTATCCGCTGTGTTTAGCTCAGACAAATAACCGATCATGATCTTATCACCCTAAAGGGTGTTCATTTTTCCCCTTTTTATCTCAACTACATTATTCACTATTCATTGTACATTATTCATTAGGGGTTCTTCTTTTCCGTGTCCGTCCCGAAATAGCTGCCAACTTGGAGCCGGCCTTATTTTATCGACAATGCCTTAACAGGGGCAGTTAGCTATTCCTTCGCTCGCACATCGTAACACATGAGGATATGCTGCGAGCGTAAGTAGAGCCGACCATCGCAAATCACCGGATGGGCCCAGGCATTGCCCACGTTCACCGCCGCCTTGAACTTGCCCTTGATACGGAACTCCTGAGGGTTTGGCTCAACCAGAAATACGTTCCCATCGTCATAGCGCCAGATGATCCGATTGTCCGCATACAACACCGAAGCAGAGCCGCGTTTGGTCGGCGGATCTTCCTTCCACATGATTTTCCCGGTCAGGAACTCAACACAGGTAGGCTTTCCTGGCGGTCCGTGGTCGCCATGCGCTCCGTAGACATAGTCTCCAACAAGCACCACGCCGCCGTGACAGTTAATAAAGCCGTCCTGACCCATCTCGCTTCGTCCAAGGTAATACACTTCTTCTGCCTTGATGACGTCGCCTACTCGCGTCAGTTTCAGCAGGTTCGCCCCTGTTTCGTACCCCGCGATAAGAAAGACATAATTGTCGCGAACGATCGGCGTCGGAATGTTAGCTGTATAATTGGCGATACGGTTATGGCTCCACAAGCACTTACCTGTCTCAGCCGCCACCCCCATCGCTCCCACACCGGTCACCGCAATGTAGTGTTTTAACCCCTCCACTTCAGCTATGACGATGGAACCATAACCTGCACCGGGCTTATTCTCCGGACGTGCGATGTCCGGCCGCCCGCACTTCCAGATCAACTCACCGGTTTTCTTGTTAAGGGCTACCATCGTCGCTTCCTTTCCACCCGGCGTACAAACAACCTTGTCCCCATCGACCAGTGGTGACTCGCTGTATTTCCATTGCTCCATCGGCTTGCCGTCGAAGTCGCGAGTCATGCTCTTGCGCCAAACCTCATTGCCGGTCTCTGTCTCAAGGCAAACCAGGTTCCCGTCACCGCTGATAACGTAGAGAAGAGCCCCGTCCACAGTCGGCGTGCTGCAGGCGCCATTTTGCCCTTTCAGCCCAATGTGAGAGATCCATAGTATCTTTTGCGTGCGAAGATCAAATGCCATGGCGTACCCTAACCGTTTGGCGTCTTCCCCCAGCTTAAGATCTCCGGTGGTGAAGAATTTGTTGCCGGCGATGGCGATCGTGGCATAACCACCCCCCAACCCGGTGCATTTCCAGAGCAGCTTCGGCCCTTCTTCGGGCCATTCTTGCAGCAGCCCCGTCTCGGTGCAGATCGAGTCACGGTTCGGCCCTTTCCACTGCGGCCAGTCACCGCCAAAGACCAGCGATGAGGATAATAACATAAGACCAATGATTACTCTTAATTTTTTTACTGCAATTCTAGTTACCATACTCCACTTTCTAATATCCCTGGCTCGCCATAGCCTTGGCGAAGGCGGCTAATATCCCTGTCGCGTCGTAGTGAAACGAAGACGGATTAGATGCAATTTACGCCATAGGTACCTTAACCGTTATAGTGTATAATAACTTAAACACAAGCAAATAATCCCGTCATTGCGAGCGGCGCAGCCGCGTGGCAACCTTGACCGTAACAATTTATAATAACGCCAACGCAACCAACAAATCCCATAAAATAAACGCCCGCCAAAGCGGGCCTCAGTATCAGTTAGCCCCCTCAATTCATTGAGGGGGTTCTTCTTTTTCAATCCCACAATTTATTGCGGGGGTTCAATAATAATTAATCGATAGAAAATAATAAATTGAACGGACCTATTTAATAAGTTTACGCCTCAGCTTGCACCTTAGGTGGTGAAAAATTCCAACCGTAAGGGAATAACAAAAGCTGTTAACAGGGACTAAATAAACGCTTGCAGTCCTATCACTCCTGAGTATAATGGTGGAACATGAAAAAGCGAGGAAAAATTTGAGGCGTCTGCTTAGAAGTGGGGAGTAGCTCAAAGCAAGAAAAGGAAATTATGGATAAATGTGTAGTGTTCTACTCGTGGCAGTCGGATATGCCTAATTCTACGAATAGGGGTTTTATTCAAAAAGCTCTTGAAGATGCTGCGAAATCTATTCGTAACGATGATTCTATCACGATAGATCCGGTTATAGATCGTGACACATCGGGTGTTCCCGGTTCACCCGATATAGCAAACACAATCTTCTCTAAGATTGATACAAGTGATATTTTCGCATGTGATGTGACAATTATCAACCAAGGCGAAAAATCAAGACCGACACCTAATCCTAATGTCTTAATCGAACTTGGGTATGCAGTAAAGGCCCTAGGGTCGAAAAGAATCATTATGATAATGAACACGGCTTTCGGTGGCCCGGAATTGCTTCCTTTCGACCTAAGTAAAAAGAGAATCTCGCCGTATCATATAAATAAAGATGACACAAGCAAGTCTACTGAGCGAAAGAAACTAACACAATGGTTGATTGATGCAATAAAAACCATTATGAGTCATACAGACGAATTACAACCAAAAGGAAAACGGAGTGGAGAGAAAGATAAACTTAAAGAAGAATGCGAGAGGGTTTTGCTTAATGGAAATAAGCAAGACTGGCGAGAATTGGTTGATGAACTTTGGCGCGACATACCTAAGCAAATTCTCGAATGGAAGCCAAAGGCTGAACGAGTGTGGGAAAAGGATGGAGCGGAGAAAGAAGCCGCAAGGTTGGAAGCAGTTGAGATATGTTTACCGAGTTTTGTCCCAATTTTTGTGGCTGTCGAAAATGGGCGAATGGACTTATGGCAGGAATCTGTCGGACCACTGCGGCAACTTTTATTGCTCTCCAATAAAATGGGGGGTGGATTTACAGACGTGGTAGATATAGGATCTCATATGCTATATTTTGCAGGGAATCTCGGGATGGCCATTGCAGCGAGGACAAAGCAGCTAGACTTTATAAGTAAGTGGATGCAGTTACCAATGCCCGGAAATCGATACAATGAAGCAGGGGAAGAACCATGGGCAGAAGTTAGATATGCTGCTCATCGTTTATGGGGTAAATACATGCAAGATCGCTTTCAAGAGATTCTCAAAATATGTAAATCGGATTACTTATCGGGATTTTTTACAGATAAGGAACAACTTGTCAAATATCTGTTTCTTGGGAATTTGGGGCAATCATTGTACGAGCTAAGTCTATATATAAGGGATGAAAAAGGTCGAAAGCTCATCGAAGATAAGGACAACGCAAGGTTTAGACATAATTTAATAGTACATCCGGTATGGATTTCGATGAAAGCGGAAGAGTTTAAGGCGGCTACATGGGAACTGTTTGATTCGTCTGAAGGTGTACTTAAGTTTGTATTTCCAAATGAAAATGTAGGTACTGAAAAGTTCTGGGAGTGGTGGAAAAATTGGAAGGAAATTTGTATTAGTAATATGGGCAACGAACCATTTCTATTTCGTGAAGCAAATTGGCTAACACTACCCGGAGAACCTATGAAGTAATTAAAGGGGTCAGGAATCTTTTTAGTCACCCTAAAAAACCACAGAAGCAAAAGCGAATAAGGTTGACCATATGGATTTAAAGAAATTTAACAACGATCTCATAAAGGGAGTCATAATTACTGTTTTGGGTGGCGTTGCTCTCGTCTGCGTTTTCAAATTGCCTGACTTGTTTTCCTGGCTACAAAGACAAAATGCCATTACTTCTGCAATTGATAAGCTAAATAAATTGCTTTCGTTAAATGTTCCGGTGTGGCTTATGTTTCTTGCCTTTATTGGTGTACTTGTCCTTGTTGTTCTTTGCTATGTAATAAAAAAGAGGCGTGAAGCTGACAGTCTTGAAAATTACACAGTTGATGTTATAAACGATATGCTGTGGGAATGGAACGAGAACCCATGTTTTGGAACAAAATATATTTCCCCTTATCGTATCTGTTCCCAATGCCGAAGGAAAACTGAAAAGCTAATTTACGACCGATATGAAGCGATTTGGGTATGTGATGAGTGCGAATTTTTCGGTGAAATTTTTGATCCCACGGGGGCTGGCGATTTGCGTGCAAAGGCACTTAAAGAGATCATATTTAGAATTGACCATAAAGAGCACAGAGGTGCCAAAAAAAGAATAGCTGCATTAAAGAAAAAAGATACAGCTCGTGTCCGAAAGTTCAAACGAGACCATAAAGACAAAATAAAAAACGTAATCAAACAGAAATAAATTGAAGCTATCCGGCACAGGAGCGGGAAAATTGTTGAGAAAACTGAAAGGTGTCAGATACTTTTAAAAAATACAAAGATAAATCAGGCATCCTCGTAAAACTCACAAATATAAGGGAGTAGTTCGTATGTATGAATTAGCTAAAGAAGCTTCAAAGTTATTTTTTGGTCAAGTGTGGGAAGATGTTATAGGTTATTTAAAAATCTACGATTATCTAAAACTGAAAACGAAACAAATAAAAGGTGATGCTTTTACCCTACCTTCAGTAGATTCATTTTGGTATTCTGTGTTGGGAGATAAATATTCCGGGCTCCCATGCAAAGAATATTTTCCATTACAGGACGGTGATGTAATTAAACTTGAAGAAGTTTTCTTAACTGAATGGGGATAAATTAAAGGTGTCCGGTACCTTTTTCCTTCTGCAATCAACTTAACACCACTTCCATGGTGTTAGTCTCCAAACTTGTTCTTGTCTTCCCATACATCGTATCCCCTATCTGATTTTCAATTTTCTTTTATCTATTTAATAGATTCATAAGATTCCAAAATGTTGTTTGCATCGTACTTCAAAATGAAGGTTGTTGCTGTTTCCTGTGTAGCAAGTTCAAGGGGCGTACCAGCTATTTCCCAAAGACCTAAAGTCAAAATATCCATTGTAAGATGTCCTGCAATAGCAACCCCCTTACTTCCGGCGGTTCCTGCATTTTCGACAATCTTATAGATGTCTTTGTATCCGCCACCATCTCTTTTTATGCTTGAATCTGGAGCACCTATAGTTTGCACTATAATATCCCTGTGTTCTCCAACTTTAATGACTTTAGTGTCTTTCCTTACTTGCTTTTTGCCTGCCATCATTACAGAGCAACCTTGAGGTAGTAAAACTGAAACCAGTAACACAATAAATATAACTTTTTTCATTCTATTATTCCCATATCATTTAATGTGATTTGACTATCACATATCCACAATGATTATATCTAATGCCAAGATTACGGCAATATAATTTCTAGGCATAAAAAAAAAGGACCGGGACTCGTTTCGTTACAATAGGGCAATTCATGCCCTAGGTATTTACAAAAGATTTTCCTCACTATCTCTTAAATCAGCCCGGCCACTGGCCGGACTCCACAGCTACTATCTAATATCCATGGCTCGCCATAGCGGAAGCGACGGCGGCTAAAATCTAATATCTCAGATGCAGAGCATCTGCCCTCTGTTACCCTCTTTTTTTCTGCCTGCCCTGTCCGTCCCGAGTTTACCGAGGGGAGCTTGCCGAAGGGTGGCTAAAAATCAGTGAAAATCTGTGAAATCTGTGGATAATAATCCTTATCTTTTCTCTGCGCCTTTGCGTCTCTGCGCCTCTGCGGCCAATAATTCATGCCGCACTTTACGTCCAGATTGCTCTGCAATAAACCAATATTGTCTATTCGTACCGTATTCGCTTCACTTTCGTGCATATTAAGGGTTGAAATTGCTTTTCTCTGTGAATCTCTGTGGACTCTGTGAATGAAAAACTTGAAACCGGCGAAGCCGAATAAATCAGTCACGGCCAACCTGTTGCGTCGAAGTTTCAACGAAGACGGAAGGCCGGACTCATCCACGAATCACGAGTCACTAGTCACTAATCACGGTCTTCTGAATCTACTAACATTCCCGACCCCCACCCACCAGTTAGCGTTTCCAGCCCAACAGCCCACTATTAAGCGTTTTTTCCTACGCAGGTTTTTTCAAAAAAGTCGATTTTGGTGCGCGTTTTGGTTCGTTTTGGTTCGTTTTTGTGTTTTTTTGTCATAAATTGCAAAAAAAGTCACGTTTTTTCATAAGTTTTTTTTGTTATTTTTCCCACATTAAAATGACTCTTCTTTACCACTTCTAGTCAAATACCAGCCGTTTCACCCCCGTCACAGCCGTTTTCCGGACCCACCGCCTCCGATCACACGCCTCGCCTGCCCTGAGTTCACCGAAGGGGGGACGTACTTATTTTTTTTGGCGCGCATTTTTCACCCTTTTTTTAATTCAGGACACTTCCAGTCTTCATACCTTGCTCGATTTTTTGATTAAGCGCTTGTAAAAGCCGATATGATTTGTTACTATCCCCACTCAAAGGGGCCGTAGCTCAGCTGGGAGAGCGCTACACTGGCAGTGTAGAAGTCGTGAGTTCGAGTCTCATCGGCTCCATTCAAAGCCCTGCTGATCAGTCAGCAGGGCTTTTTTATCGTATCTCCACTCTCCCAGTAGAGATAACTATCCCAACACCCCACTAGCGCAGTATATTTTTTTATAATTTATATCCCTGTTATTAGCCTATTAATAGGGTTTTGCGGATATTTTTGTGATTTTTTAAAAAATAGTTGTTGACGTTTTTCTAAAAACGCGTAGTATATTAGTAATCCGAGCGGAATAGTGAAGATAACGGAGGACGGGGGACAGTGGTTTATTGAAAGTAAAGATAATGTTAGTATCGCACAAAGTACAATATGGATTGAGAGCAATATTTGAACTGGCGCTTCGCAACAGCCAGACGCCGGCGAAGATCACCGAGATCGCAGCCGCCCAGGGTATCCCGCCGCGGTTTCTGGAAAATATTTTGAGTGAGCTTAAAGGCGGCGGGTTTGTCGAATCTCGTCGCGGTAAAAACGGTGGGTACCTTATCAGCAGGGACCCAGCGGGGCTAACAGTCGGTGAGATAATAAGTTACATGCAGGGCCCGGTCAAAGTGGTCGGCGCTGATAATAATGGCGGCACGGGCGCACGCGGCGACGCAGCGTTTAACGGCCTATGGGAAAATATCGGCAGTGCGATAACAGACGTTTATGATAAGATGACGTTTGCGGAATTAATAGAGATCGAAAAGAGCAAGGCCGCGAATTATACGCCCGACTATGCGATCTGATAGTTCATAGTTCATTGTTTGGAGTAAAGATAAAATGAAAGAGGTTGTAGAGCAAATTTTAAAACGTACCGGACATCTTGGTCCTGCGGAGTTTTTGGGTTATGTGCTTGAGAAGTTTGCGGGCAAGATCGCGTTTGCATCGAGCATGGGCGCAGAGGACCAGGTGGTCCTCGATATGCTTTATAAACTCGATAAAGACGCAGCGGTCTTTACGCTGGACACGGGCAGGCTGCCGAAAGAAACCATTGAGCTTATTGCCAAAACAGAAGCGAAATATGGTAAGTCAATAGAGATCGTCAAGCCCGATGACGAAGCAGTCGCGCGGATGGTCAACGAACATGGCGAGAACCTGTTTTATGAAAGTATTGAAAACCGCAAGCTGTGCTGCGGGGTGCGAAAGATCGAACCGTTGAAAAAACGCCTGGCAGGGCTTGATGCGTGGATATGCGGGCTGCGTGCGGAACAATCGGTGACCCGACACGAGCTTAAGCGTGTCCAATGGGATGAAACGTTTGGACTTTTAAAGCTTAACCCACTGGCAGACTGGACGACGGAGCAGGTGTGGGAGTATATCCGTCAAAATGATGTCCCTTATAACAAACTGCACGATCAGGGGTATCCGAGTATCGGGTGCGACCCGTGCACCAGGGCGGTAAAGGATGGCGAGGATATTCGTGCGGGCAGGTGGTGGTGGGAGAGCGCGGATACGAAAGAATGCGGTTTGCATGCGGTGCGGGCAACAAAGGTCAAGAAATAAAATGAAACCGCGGATTACGCGGATTTTCGCGGATTACACGTATTTTTGAAATACGATTAACTTCTGCTTTCGCAGACTAGTAACAATGAAAATGAGACTTTTTTTTGCCACAGAGGAAAAAGAGGATAACAGAGAAAAGAAAGATTAAAATGCAAAATTGTGGAGCCGCCTTTGGCGGGCTGATTGAATAGAATAATTTGAACCACTAATGGACACAAATGGATACGAATTTAAAAGAAATGAAACCGCGGATTTTTTAAAATCGATTTTACCATGAAGTGCATGAAGATAATGAAGAATATGAAAGATAATCGAAAGAGTTTTTTAGCCCCTTTGGGGCCGCTTCGCGAGGCCATTAAACAGAACCGTTGGCTTTGCTTAATGGCGTGGAGGTCGCCTACGGCGACGCTGTTTAAGATTTATGAGTTCGGAGACGGTATTTAGTGAAAAGGACGCGCGGGTTAGAGAGTGTCGAGGGTAGGTGGGACGAGAAAGATGTTTGGCGGCGACCGAGTGGTTGCTTTGGCGAGTTTGGTTA
>SDBV01001834.1_pt1 | contig 31805 bp, 21 predicted proteins | sample 2277081 | NCBI WGS metagenome assembly SDBV01 (sample SAMN10402039, study PRJNA504765) | marine sediment metagenome | isolation source: marine sediment core GS10_PC15, 223 cmbsf | place: Arctic Ocean: Southern Knipovich Ridge | collected 2010 | reverse complement strand
GGCCGGGCGTGGCCGAAGTGGTGCCGATCCTGGCCCCGTACAAGGTGGCCAGCCGAGAGGTCAAGCCCGAGCCGACGGTGGTCCGCATCGGCAGCCTTGCCGTGGGCAACTGCCATCTGGGCATGATCGCCGGGCCCTGCTCGGTCGAGAGCGAAGAGCAAACCCTCAGCACCGCCCGGGCGGTCAAGGCGGCCGGGGCCACCGCGCTGCGGGGCGGGGCCTTCAAACCCAGAACCAGCCCCTACAGCTTCCAGGGAATGAAAGAAGACGGCCTGAAGATCCTCGCCGACGCCCGGGCCGAGACAGGGCTGGCCGTGGTCACCGAAGTGCTGGCGGCCACCGAGGTCGCCCTGGTGGCCCGCTATGCCGACGTCCTGCAAATCGGCGCCCGCAACATGCAGAACTACCGCCTGTTGGAAGCCGTCGGCAAGCAGGGCAAGGCCGTGCTCCTGAAACGCGGCCCCTGCGCCACCATGGACGAATTGCTGCTGGCGGCCGAGTACGTGCTCAACGCCGGCAACCCCAACGTGATGCTCTGCGAACGGGGGATCCGCACCTTCGAGACGCACACCCGGTTCACGCTGCCGCTGGCCACGGTGCCCTACCTCCACGACCGGACCCACCTGCCGGTGGTGGTCGACCCGAGCCATGGCACGGGCCACACCAACCTGGTGCCGCGGATGGCCGCCGCCGCGGTGGCCGCCGGGGCCGACGGCCTGATCGTCGAGGTCCACCCCGACCCCGAAACGGCCCAAAGCGACGGCTACCAATCGCTCAACTTCCAGCAGTTCGAGGAGCTGATGCAGCTCTGTCGCAAGGTGGCCGAGGCGGTGGGCAAGCGGATCATCCCCAACGAGCAGCACGCGTCCGTGGGCGCCTGATCGAGAACATTTTGTAGCCGCTTGCGGCTTCGCAGCGACAACCTGATATACTATCCTGCGTCCACCGGCCCATTTTCCCCACGGAGACGACCCCATGCGCCCGACTACCGCCCTGACCCTGCTCGTGCTGCTCTGGTTTCCCACGGGCCAAGTCTCCCCGGCGTACGGCTGCTACGCGGTGATCGTCGGGCGGGAGGCCTCCGCCGACGGCTCGGTGCTGATCGGACACAACGAGCAGAACGCCGGCCGGCGGATCTTGAACTTCCGCCGCGTCCCCGCTCAGCGATTCGAGCCGGGTGCGGTGGTCCGGCTGCAACGTGGCGGCCGATTGCCCCAGGCGCCGCAGACGTGGAGCCTCTTGTGGAGCGAGAGCCCGGGCCTGGAATTCAGCGACGGGTATCTGAACGAACATGGCGTGGCCATCGTCAGCGACAACTGCCCGACGCGAGAGGACGATTACGACGTCCTGGTCGCCCGCGGCGAAATCCGCGATGGCGGCATCGGCTACATGCTCCGCCGGTTGGTGGCCCAGCGGGCCCGGACCGCACGAGAAGGCGTGGAACTGGCCGGCGCGTTGATCGAGCGTTTCGGATACGTCGCTTCCGGACGGACCTACGTGATCGCCGATCCGCAGGAGGCCTGGCTGCTGGCGGTAGTGTGCGGGCGCCGCTGGGTCGCCCAACGCGTGCCCGACGACGCCGTGGTCGTATTGCCCAACGTCCACATCATCGGCGAAGTGGGCTTCAACGACCCGGACAACTTCCTCGCCTCGGGCGACCTGGTCGAGTATGCCGTTCGCCGCGGTTGGTTCGATCCCGCCGGGGCGGAGCCGTTCAGTTTTCGCAAGGCGTACAACCCCGATCGCAACGACCCGCCCGATGAGCGTCGTTGGTGGGGCCGCGGGCTGGTCAGCGGACATCGCGAGCCTTGGCCGATCAGACAGCCGCCGCCGTTGGGTATCAAGCCCAAGCAGAAAATGACCGTCGCCACGGTGGCCGCGATCCTCCGCGACACGTCCGGTGGGGGCCGCACGTTGAGTTCGCCGGTGACACAGGAGGGCGCCGTCTTTGAGCTTCGCGACGGGCTGCCTCGGGAAATCGGCTGCATCTACTGGCGCACGACGGCCGAACCGTCCACCAGCGTGCTGTTGCCTTTCTACCTGGGAATCACGGAAGTGCCGGAGAAGTTCTATCGGCCGGTTGAGGTCGAAACGCAGTTGTCGTTGGAACACCACTTCCATCCGCCGCAAGGTACGTTCGACGCCAAGCCGGAGTTGGCATGGTGGACGTTCAAGACGTTGCAGGATCGGGTGCGGCAGGATTTCTCGCCGCGAGTAAAAACGGCGCGCCGCCAGTGGGCCGCCTCTGAGCAACGCGTGTTTGCCGAACGGGCGGCTGTGGAGAAGAAGGCCCTCGGACTCTGGAAAGAAGACCCCGAGGCGGCCCGGGCATACCTGACGCAGCATTGTGCCGACCTGGCCGCCGAAGCGACCCGCAAGGCCCAGGAGTTGATTGCCGTATTTCCCGATCTCACTCTTGTACACGAGTGATCGTGTCCGAACTGCAATGTAGCCATCTCGCTCCGGGGCACAATTCCGGGAAGTTTGTTTCAGCCCCGAAGGGGCGACAGTCAATAGCCCAGGGCGTAAGCCCTGGGGATGCTTGCCGAAACGGTCCCCGGAGCCCCGAAGGGGCGGCAGTAACGTCGGCTTTGGCGTTTGTGCCGCCCCTTCGGGGCTGGCGCAGAACGTGGCACTGCCCGTTTTCCCAGGGCTCACGCCCTGGGCTATTGACTGTCGCCCCTTCGGGGCTGTTTGCGAACAAGCCCGACTTCTGTTACTTCTCATTGTTAACACGAATCATGCAGAAAACCGTTTGGTGCTATCTGCCGGTGGTGGTCCGAAACGCGCCAGTCCGCTATACTGCCTGCTCCACGGACCGCCCAAGGAGATCTTGCCATGCGTTTGAAAGCCGTTTTCTCTCTGCTAATGTTTTTGGGAATTTGTCGCACCGCGGCCGAGGCGGTGCCCACCGGCCATACGGGCGCTCGCGACCGGCTCGACCGCGGGCTGGCGGCCCGGCCGGCGGACGACGGGAAAGTGTATATCTGTTGGCGGCTGCTGGAGTCGGACTACTGGGAATTGGGCTTCGACGTCTATCGTCGCACCGGAGCGACCGACGCGGTGAAGCTCAACTCCGAGCCCATCCAAAAAACCACCGACTTCGTCGACGCCACGGCGGAAAAAGGAAAACAGCACGCCTGGTTCCTCCGGCCTGTGCTCGACGGCATCGTCGGTCCGCCCTCGCGGGAAGTCAAGCTGACGCTGCCGAAGGGCGATTCCGGAAAACCGTCCGGTTACTTCTCCCTACCACTTCAAGGCGACTACACCTTCCAGAAGGTCGGCATCGCCGACCTCGACGGCGACCGCCGCTACGACTTCGTGATCAAACAGCCCAACGCCAACGTCGACCCCTGGTACAAGTATTGGAAGCGGAGTACCGAGACGTATAAGCTCGAGGCCTATCGCCACGACGGGAAGTTGCTTTGGCGGCACGATCTCGGCTGGTCGATCGAACGGGGTATCTGGTATTCGCCCTACCTCGTTTACGACCTCAACGGCGACGGCAAGGCGGAAGTGGCCGTCAAGACCGGCGAAGGCGACCCCCGCGACGAGGACGGCAAGGTCAAGACCGGCCCGGAGTATCTCACCATCCTCGACGGGCAAACCGGCCAGCCCATCACCCGGGTCGCCTGGCCGTCGCGGGAAGGTTTCACCGGCGAGCACGCCTACAATTACTACTGTCGCAATCAACTGGGCATCGCCTACCTCGACGGCCGGACCCCCAGCCTGATCGTCGCCCGGGGCACCTACAACGTGATGAAGGCGGTGGCCTACGACTTCCGCGACGGAAAGCTCCACGAAGTCTGGCGATGGGACAATTCGGCCCTGCCACGCAAGTACTGGGGCCAGGGCGCCCATTGGATGCACGCCGCCGACGTCGACGGCGACCGCTGCGACGAGGTGCTGCTGGGTTCGGTGGTGCTCGACGACGACGGCACCGTGCTGTGGTCGACCGGCCTGGGACATCCCGATCACTTTTACGTCGGCGACATCGATCCGGTCCGCCGCGGACTGGAAGTCTACTACGGCATCGAGCCCGGGCGGGCTGAGAATACCATGTGCCTGGTCGACGCCAAGACGGGCGAGATCCTTTGGGGCCACGATCAGCCCACCCGCCACATCCATTCCTCGGGCCTCTGCTCGGACATCGATCCGGATCGCCTGGGAAGCGAGTGCTACAGCGGCGAGCGAGACTTTCCCGACAAGCGCTGGCTGCGAGACTGCCAAGGCCGGGTGCTCTCGACGGAGGATCTCGGCGGCCTGGCGCCCCGGGCCGCCTATTGGGACGCCGACCTGCAGCGCGAGTTGCTCCACGGAGGACGGATCGTCAAGTATCGAGGTGGGCCGTTATCGCCGAGGGTCGAGGGCCACGTGGCGGCAGTGGCCGACGTGCTGGGCGATTGGCGCGAGGAGATCATCACCAGCGTACCCGGCCAATTGAGGATCTATGGCACCACGATCCCCGCCACCGACCGCCGCGTGTGCCTGATGCAGGACCCGATCTATCGCATCGATGTGGTTTGCGCCGCGATGGGCTACTTCCAGGTGCCCATGACCAGCTACGATCTGACCATGGGCAAACGCATGAAATGACCGAGTGTGTCCGGGAATTCCAGGCTGTAGGGAACGGCCTCTGTGCCGTTCCGGTGCGATCCGTGGTTCCACGGAACGGCACAGAGGCCGTTCCCTACAGTGGTTTCCGGCGTTTTGAATTCCCGGACACCCTCAACTAACCTCAACACGGAGAATCGGGCGACGCGGAGGAATCTCTCGCCATGGTGCGGAAAGAGGCGTGTGTGTGGCTGCTGCTGATGATGATGTTGGCGGCATCGGGGAAAATATGGGCGCAGGGGCAGAGCCGGGCGAAGCCTGTCGCTGGTGAAAACCCCGTCGCTGGGGAAAACGCTGCCATCTACGGTCGCATTGAACGGGTCCGCCGGCTGGCGGCCCGTTTGCGGCTGGACGGATCGGACCGCGACTGGCGGCAGATTCCGCAAATGACGGACCCTCGCGGCGACGCCCAAGGCGACTCGAGCCGCGACATCTTGGCCGTGGCCATCGCCCCAAGGCAGCACGACCTTTGGGTGATGTTCCGCACCGCGGACAAGCCGTCCCGCGACCCGTGGGTGTTCTACTTCGACGTGGACCTGATGGACGCCGACCACGATGATTTCCGAATCGGCCTGGAATCGCTGCGAGAGGGCCCCACGCTCCGCCTCTTCGACCGGCAAAGGCAGCCCGGCCCGGCGATCCGTCTGCCGCACGCCGAGGCGGTGGTCCGTCACGTGGTCGAGATGCGGATTCCTTATCGAGACATCGCCGCGGCGATGCCGCCTCAGAAGGCCCAGCGAGTCAGCGGCGAGCAGGCCCGGCCGTGGGTGCGGATCCGCAGCGTCACCTGGAACGGGCAGCAGGAAGACTTCGTCGACGTCGGTCCGACGGTGGCCAGTTTCCGCCTGGTCCAGACGCCGTATCCGTTGGACGCGGCCCTGCCGAAGCGTCCGCGTCCGCCGGTCGAGATTCCGCTGCCGGTCAAGGGACGGTGGTTCGTCTCGCAGGGCGCTTTCGGCCCCTTCAGCCACCAAAACCAGTGGGCTTACGATCTGTTGGTGGTCGATCGCAACGGCCACGAGTCCGTACCCTTGCACAGCCGCGACAACACCGAGTATCACGCCTGGGGCCGGCCGGTCTTTGCCCCGATCGAAGGCCGGGTGCTGAACGTCGACACCGGCAGCGAGGATTCGCCGGTGGGCAAGTTGCCCGATCGCACGACCCGGGGCAACGGGCTGTCGATCGACGCCGGCAATGGCTTGAGGCTGCACTTGATGCACCTGCAGCAAGGCACGCCGGAGGTGAAGATCTTCGATCGCCTGGCGGCCGGGCAACAGATCGGCCTGGTTGACAACTCCGGCTACAGCCTTGCCCCCCATCTGCATTTGGCCGTACATCAGCAGTGGTTTCGAGGCCGAAGCGTGCCGGTGGCATGGACCAACGTACGGGTCGGGCTCAACCCGGTGCCCAGCGACCCCTGGGCCCGCAACTTGTCAAGTTGGGAGCCCCGCTACGGATACTTCGTCGCACCTCTGAGGGAAGATAGGGGAAGATAGGGGTCAGGGGAAGATAGGGGTCAGGCCGGGATCAGGGATTAAGGAGTTCGCGTTCGAGTTTCTTGGCGGTGGCTTGCAGTTTAGCGGTGCCGTTTTCGATGCGGCGTACCGCGCGGCCGGTGCTGCTGTGGTCGCGGTAGCCGAAGGCGGCGGCGACTTCGGTGGCGGCGTAGGCGAAGCGGCGGCGGGCGAGGTAGGCGGCCACGGCCCGAGCGGCGTCGTTGCACCGCCGGCCGGGGGCCCAGTCGCTCGGGTCGGCCTGGAAATGTTCGGCGACCGTGCTGGCGATCTGATCGAGCGGCGGACGCGGACGCAGCAGTTTCAACTCCGTGACGTCGGGGTCGTCGGGCCGCTGGTCGAGCATGCGTTGCACGCGGTCGACGAACGCCGACGATCCGAGCAATAGCCCGCCAAAGGCGCCTGCGAACGGCGAGGCGGGCGGGTCGCTCAGCGCAGCGCGGAGAAACCGCGAGTATCCCCGCCGGGCCAGCGACGCCGCGCGGCCGAACTCACCCAACACCCGACCATAGGTGATCCACCCCAGCCTCTGTGTAGCACGGACGTAGCCGGGGCAACTCCCCCATGGCCACGCGTCGGGTCGCTCGACGAGGCGGGCCCGGACCGGATTGAGGTGGATGTAGCGGCTGACCTCGAGGAAATACCCCTGGTCTTCGATGAGGTGCCCCTTGAAGCGGCCCTGGAAGAGATGGCCCGCGCGGCGATGGCGGCGGTTGAAATAGCCCGTGTAACTGCCGTTGTAGTGCTGCATGCCGGCCGAGAGGTTGGCCTCGGGCGTTTCGACGAAGAGATGATCGTGGTTGTTCATCAACACGAACGCGTGCAGCCGCCAACCGTAGGTCTCGACTGTGCGACGAAGCCAGTCGAGCCTTTTGCGCCGATCGACGTCGTCGCGGACAATCACCCGCCGCTCGTTTCCGCGCGACATCACATGGTACAACGCACCGCGAAACTCGATTCGAAGAGGCCGAGCCATGCCCGAATTCTACCCGCATGCTGCAACCGATGCAAGTCTTAATCCCTGATCCCGGCCTGACCCCCGATTCGTACCCCCGATTCGTACGGCTGCGCACAAGAGTCTCCGCAGCCGGAGCTACCCATGTTGTCGTCAGAAACGAGAAGACTGTTGCAATCCGCGTGGCTGCGTCGTCAAACTTGACGCAGGCGGCAGATCTTCGTGGAGGCGCGTGGGCCGAAGCTGACACGCCCAACCGGCGTGGCGGGGCAGCAAAACTCCCCCGCTACTGAGGGGACTTGCCTCTCCAATTTTCCTTTAGGCCGGAAGAAATACTGATCCGGACAAAGCCCCAAGCGAACCGACGCACCCTCAGAGATTGCCGGTATTGACTAGCTTGTCGGGATCAGCGCCCTATAATTGTTCGATATTGTCGGGCCTGTTCCCGTCACCTTACTCACCACGCCAGGAGAGACGACATGTATCGAACAACTTTGGCAGTGATTGCGGGCGTGTCCGCCCTGTTTCAAGCGGCAGGCTGGGACATCGCCAGTGCCCGGGCACAGGCCGCCAGGCCCAACATCCTGGTGATCATGGGTGATGACATCGGGATACCGAACCTGAGTTGCTACAGCCATGGGATGATGGGCTACAAAACGCCGAATATCGACCGGCTGGCCAAGGAAGGCATGATGTTTACCGATTACTACGCCGAGCAGAGCTGCACCGCCGGTCGTGCGTCGTTCATCACGGGTCAGTACGGGCTGCGGACGGGGCTTACCCGAGTGGGATTCCCCGGGGCCGATCTCGGGTTGCAGCACAAGGACCCCACGCTGGCTGAACTGCTCAAGCCCCACGGCTACATGACGGGCCAGTTCGGCAAGAACCACCTCGGCGACCGCAACGAGTTCCTGCCCACGGTCCACGGCTTCGACGAGTTCTTCGGCAACCTCTACCACCTCAACGCGGAAGAGGAGCCCGAGAACGTCGACTATCCGAAGAACCCGGAGTTCGCCAACAAATTCGGACCGCGAGGCGTGCTGAAGTGCAAGGCGACCGACCGGGACGATCCCACCATTGATCCGCGGTTCGGCAAGGTTGGCAGACAGACGATCGTGGACACGGGTCCGCTCACCAAGAAACGCATGGAGACCGTGGACGGAGAGTTTCTGGAGGGCGCACTTGATTTCATCGATCGAGCGAACCAGGGAAACAAGCCGTTCTTCATCTGGTTCGCCTCATCGCGGATGCACTTCTATACTCACCTGCCGGATGAGTGGAAGGGTAAATCGGGGCTCAACTTCTACGCCGACGGCATGCTCCAGCACGACCACCAGGTGGGCGTATTGCTCAATAAGCTGGACGAGTTGGGAATCACCGATAACACCATCGTCCTCTACACCGGAGACAACGGGCCTCACGCGTGTACCTGGCCCGACGCGGGCGTGACGTGGTTTCGCAATGAAAAGGTCACCAACTGGGAGGGGGCCTATCGCGTTCCCATGCTCGTCCGCTGGCCCGGCAAGATCAAGCCGGGATCGGTCTCCAACGAGATCATGGCCCACATCGACTGGGTGCCCACCCTGGTCGCCGCCGCCGGTGATGCTAACGTCACCGAGAAGCTCAAGAAAGGGCACCCGGCCGCCGGCAAGACGTTCAAGGTCCATCTCGACGGACACAACTTCCTGCCGCACCTGACGGGCAAGCAGGAGAAAGGACCCCGCAGGAGCTTCCTCTATTTCAACGACGACGCCCAGCTTACCTCCATGCGGTACGACCGGTGGAAGGTGGTGTTCCTCGAACAGCGCGCCGAAGGCCAGGCCGTCTGGCGAGATCCCTTCGTCGAGCTGCGCGCTCCTAAGCTATTCGATCTGAGGATGGACCCCTTCGAGAAGGCGGACCGCGATTCCAACACGTACGAGGACTGGTGGGTACGGCGGGTCTACGCCTTCGTGCCCGCACAGACCTACGTGTCGAACTTCCTGATGACTCTCAAGGAGTTCCCGCCAAGCCAGAGGCCGGCCTCCTTCAACCTGGATCGGGTGATGGATCAGTTGTACAAGACCGGGTCTCACTAGCCCAGATGAAACAGAACCAAACGACGGCTTTTCCAAGCGTGCTGAAAAAACAGGGAGAAAGAAAGCGATGACGAGTCATCGCACTCCAAAGTTCAGTTTCCAACGAAGGAGTCGACCATGATTCGAGCAAGAAAGTTCTTGGCGGCCGCTGCGGTGTGTGCCGTCGTCGCTACGTTGGTATTGAGCCCGCAGCAGGTCCGGGCCATCCAGCCCGACGCGCCGTTTGTCGAGTCGGCGAAAAGAAACCGTACGAAGTGGATCTCGGAAGACAAGCAGATCGACGCCACCCTGGCGACGCTTCAGAAGAGGTTCGGCAAGCGGCCGAACATCATCTACATTCTCAGTGACGATGTCGGATGGGGTGAACTCGGTTGGCAGGGCGGAGGCAAGCATCGGGGCACGCCGACGCCCGAGTTGGATAAGCTTGCCTACGAGGGCATGCGTTTTTGGACGGCCTACGCCGAGCCCTCTTGTACGCCCACGCGGATCGCCATCAACACGGGCCGGCACCCCGTGCGCACCGGGCTGCTGAGCGTACTTTGGCCGGGGCAGACCGAGGGGCTTTCCCCCGACGAGGTGACCATCGCCGAGGTGCTCTCGGAGGCCGGCTACCATACGGCCACCTGGGGCAAGTGGCACCTGGGAGAACTCCCCCAGCAGGCGCCCGAGAATCAGGGCTACGACTACGCCTACTACGGCCTTTGGAACGGCGCGCCCTACGCCTGGCCGGACGCTGCCGATATGTACGACGGCAAGAGTCCGGCCGGCACTGCCATGTTCTTCGACTTTCCCGGCAAAGAAGCCTACAAGAACGATACGGGGATCGACCTGACCCACGGATTCATGCAGGGGCGAAAGGGGCAACAGCGCAAGCCCGCCCCGCACGAGACGAGCCAAAAGGGACTGCTCGAATTCGAGCAGGAGTGTGTCCGCCAGATGCTGGGGTACATCAAGGAAAAGGCCAAGTCGGACAAGCCGTTCTTCATCTATTGGCCCACCTACACGCAACAGGTCGCGGGCGACCCGGACTCTCTGGGCAAGCCGTTTGTGGACAAGCAGAACGCTCAGGCCTCGTTCATGTCCATGCACAACGATCACGTTGGAAGCATCCTGGACACGTTGAAAACGGAGGGCATCGCCGAGAACACGCTGGTGGTGTGGTACAGCGACAACGGCCCCATGTACGGCTTCTGGCCGACGGCGGGCTACACGTGGCTCCGCGGCGAGAAGGGCAAAGTGGAGGAAGGCGGCGTGCGCGTGCCGGCCATGGCCTGGTGGCCCGGCACGATCCGGCCGAATCAAGATCCCGTCGACATCATCCACGTGACCGATCTCTATACGACCGCGGCCCGGCTGGGTGGGGCGACGAAGTTTATCCCCAACGACCGGGTGGTGGACGGGATCGACCAGACGGCGCTGCTGCTGCTGGGCGAAGGCCACGGCCGCCGGCATTTCATGTTCCATTACAGCGGCGGCACGCTCGGTGCGGTCCGCTGGGACAAGTTCAAAGTACATATCTTGCCGGCCGGCGGCAGCCTGCCTCCGATGGAGGTTTACAACGTGATGCGGGACCCGGGGGAGAAGTTCGGCGGGATGTATCCCTACCTGTTCGCAGTCACGCCGTTGCAGAACCTCATCAAGAGCCACATGCTCTTGATCCGGAAGTTCCCGCATCGGGTCTCAAAGACCATGCCGCAGGGTGCGGAAATCTCGCCACACGATTGAAGCCGCCCCCACCGAACAAGCCCGCTGCCGTTGAGCGACGGCATTGGGTGGCACCGCCGATTCTGCGGAGAGCGGCTGGCCATTGGGTTGAGCCGGTTCGCAGAATCGTCGGTGTTGCGCAGCAACAGGAGGCGTCCTTTCTGCGCCGGCGGATCCTCTTGTGGCGTTGCCACCCAGACGTTTTTCCGAAAGCACCGTACCGAGTGGCCGAGTACACTGCGGAAAAACGGCTGGGCCACCCGCGAGCCGGGTAGCCCCGGCGGAGCCTGACCTACTGGACTGGTCCGCCTTTACTGATCAGGGGATAGCGGTCCGGGTTCTCAATCATGCTCAGGCTCAGATCGACGTCCAGATCCGGCCAGAAGAGAGTGGGCCTCCGACTCGGCTCGGACGTTGATAAGCTCCGAGATCCGTGCATCTCGGAACCACGGAAAGTGCGCATAGTCCAAGAAATACTCCCGATCCTTCCAAAGGACCCAGAACCCATGGCTGGAGACATTGGTCACTTCAGGAGAAGTGCTCTCGTGGGCGGCTTCGGATTTCATCTTGGTGTTGCTCGATCTGCTCAACGATCTCCGAGATCTCTGATTCATTTATACCCGACGGAACTACCAGTATTGCACGCTCCGGGCGGCGGCAGCCTGCCACCGATGGAAGTTTACAACGTGATGCGGGATCCGGGGGAGAAGTTCGGCGGGATGTATCCCTACCTGTTCGCAGTCACGCCGTTGCAGAACCTCATCAAGAGCCACATGTTCTTGATCCGGAAGTTCCCGCATCGGGTCTCGAAGACCATGCCGCAGCGTGCGGAAATCTCGCCACACGACTAATTCTCACCGGCAGAGCGGGCGCAATACGATTCGATTTGGGCACGGCGCCGCCTACCCGACCGGCTGGCCCGCTTGGTAGGCGAGGCTTTGAAGGAATCGCTTGGCGGTGGAGTATTGCTCGGGCGGGATCTCGCGGACTTGCTTCTTCAGGGCGGCCAGCATGGCGTTGCTGGCCTGGCGGGCCTTGAGAAAATCGTCGGCACTGACGGCGCCGGTCTTTGCCCGATAGCCGAATACCCTTTCCAACTCGGCGCGGTTGGCCTCGTCGGCTTCGCTGCGCAGGAAGGTGGGCCAATTGATCGCCCCGGTGACGGGGTCCAATTGACTCGGGCTAAGCGGCTTGGGCATGCCGGCCTGGGCAGAGCGGACCGCGTCGGCCATGGTCGCTCGCGGCCCCATCTCCTGTAACCGATACGCCCGGTTCGCCTGTCGCATCTCGAAATAGGTGTTGGTCCATTGGTTCCGGTTGTCGATTTGGTTGCTTCGGGCGGTGGTGAAATTGATGGCCGCCGCCGAGTTGTTTAAGTTGGCCTCGCCTTGGGACCGCACCAAGTCGCCCATGCCCCGCATGGCCCCCTCGGCCGCAGTTGACGAGTGGTACCCGCCCCCGTAGCCGCCGCCGCCGTAGTAGTTGTTTCCGCCAGGCGGAGTGATGGGTTGGCTTGTCTGGGCGTAGACCGCCGCGACGCCGGCCGACAGCGTCCCGAAAACGAGAATCGCGAAGCTCTTCATCTGATTGGCTCCTGACTGTTGGCTCGCTTGCACCCCCGACTTGCGAGCTGTATAATCCCCCGTCGATCCTTCGGGTGCGTCCGGGAGAAGTTGGCAACACCTCTGCCAAGCATTCTTTACTGTTAAGCTAACATAGTATATTATTCTCTAATCAGTCCATGTCAACCGTCGCTGGCCCGCCGAGCCGGAACAGCGAACCTGTCACGAAAAAATGGAGTAAATTATGAGGAACTTCCTCGTCGGCACTGCCCTGTGGGCCATCTTGGCGTGTGGATTTGTGGGCTGCGGCGCAAAGCCAGATGAGTCGGGCCAGCCAAAGCCGTCGGAATCGGGCGACGGACCGGATCCGGCCCGCCTGTCGATATCCACCGACACGTCGGATCTGCTGGAGGCGCTGAAGTCGGACGACGAATCGGCCCGGTTGGCAGCCATCGACACTTTGGGATTGCCAGGTCAACAGGTCGAAGGGGCGATTGCGGCCCTGATCGGGCAACTGGGCGACGATTCGGCCACGGTTCGGGCCCACGCCGCCCATGCCTTGGGCCAGATTGGCCCGACGGCCAAGCCGGCGGCCGAGGCGCTGGCCAAACTGGTCGCCGACGAAGATTCCCAAGTGCGGCGCGAAGCGGTTCGCGCCTTCGGCCGCATCCGCCCCGGGCCCGAGGTGTCCATCCCCCTGTTCACCAAGGTACTGGAGGAGGCCGAGCCGGAAGTGCGGGTTCACGCCATGAACGCCATGGCCCAGCAGGGCAAGGAAGTGGTGCCGCCGCTGATCGAGGCGTTGAGCCACGAGGAGGCCGGCTATTGGGCCTGCCTGGTGCTGGCCGAGATCGGAGCTGACGCCGAGCAGGCCGTGCCGGCGCTGGTGAAGCTGTTTCAATCCGACGACCGGCCGGAGGTGTGTCGCGAGGCGCTGCTGGCCATTGCGGCGATCGGTCCGGGGGCGGCTTCGGCCGTGCCGGATCTGATCGGTGTGATCGGCGATGACGAAGAACTGGGTGACGGCGCGGCCGTCTACGCCTTGGGGGCCATCGGCCCGGAGGCCAAGGCCGCCGCGGAAAAAGTTCGGGCACTGGCCGATCAGGAGGATGCTCCCGCCTTCCTCCGCACGATATGTCTTTGGGCCTTGGCTCGGATGGATCCGGAAGACGAGCAACTCGTCGGCGAGGTAGTGCCTCAGTTGGTCGAGGCGCTGAAATCGCCCGAATCGAGGCTTCGAGCCGCAGCAGCCCGGGCGTTGCTCGATCTCGATCCCGACCCGGAAATCGTCCGCCCGGTGCTGACGAAGGTCATGGAAGAGGCCTCTGCGGAGGCGCTCGACGACATGTTGGACGCCTTGGCCAGTCTTGGCGAGAAGGCGGTGCCCCGGCTGATCAAGGCCCTGGAAACGGAAGAGGTTCGTCCCAAGGCGGCGGCGATTATTGCCAGGATCGGGCCGGCGGCCAAAGAGGCGGTGCCCACCCTGATCGACGCGCTGAGCGACGAGACCCCCGAAACCCGCAACGAAGTGCTGTTCGCCCTGGCGGCGATTGGCCCCGGTGCCGAGGCCGCCGTGGCGGCCGCGACCGAGGCATTGGGTGATCCGGAGATGAACGTTCGCTACGCTGCGTGCTACGCGTTGGGCAAGATCGGCTCGGCCGCCATGCCGGCCAAAGCGAAGTTGCAGGAGAACCTCGCCGCCGAAGACGAGTTCCTCGCGATGGCCAGTGCCTGGGCACTGGCTTGTATCCATCCCGAGTGTCCCGATACGCCGGCGAAGTCCGTACCCGTGTTGATTGAGGCGCTGGGCAGACCCGACCGGATGAATCGGTTACAGGCGGCCGAATCGTTGCAGCACCTCGGCGCGCTGGCCAAGGACGCGGTGGACGCTTTGAAGAAAGCGGCCGGCGACGATGACGAACAAGTCCGCCAGGCGGCAGCCCGAGCCCTCGAAGCGGTCGGCGGTTAGGCTTCCTCGTCGCGAGTCGAGTTTTCAAACGTCAAAACGAGCCCTGGCGGTTTCCGCCGCCGCGCATCACTGGCCCGGAGAACCTGGTGGCGGTGCCCACGCCCAGCAGGCTGAAGCCCATCAGCCGTTCCAGCGGTGCGGTGATCTTGGCAATCGTCGTGTCCAGGGCGATCAGCTTGTCCTCGGCGATGTAGACGCGGTCACCGGGCAGGATCTGGTAGTTGGTTTCGGTCTCTCCCCGCTGGCTGATCGCGTCCCAACAGACCGGCAAGATTCGATTTCGGCCGTGGCAGTCGCGACCAGCCCGGGCGACCCAGATCCGCTTCGAGGAGACCTGCTCCAGCCCGTTGATCTGCGAAATGGCGTCCAGTACCGTCTCGTTGCCGGTGATCGGGAATCGGAACACGCCGTCGCCCAAGCCGGCGCCTTGGGTGATCACGTAATAGACCTTGCTGTTGTAGGCAAACACGTCGACGGAGACCTCCGGCTCATCGAGAAACGTGCTCAGATGGGCTTCGATGGCTTGCTTGGCCTCGCCGATCGACAGCCCGACGACCAGCACGCTGCCGTAGGTTCCCAGCGTGACCGTCCCGTCCGGCCCCACCATATGCTCGCCGGCGATTTGCTGCTTGGCCGCCATCTCGGCCAGGCTCACGGAGACCTGGGGCTCATTCAAAAACTCGGCCAGGTATTGCTCGATTGCCGGCGGCACCTGCTCGACCGTCATTCCCGTGACCTTGAGCGAACCGTAGGTGTAGCCCAGGTCGATCGAACCGCCGGGGCCGATCGGATAGATCCCTTCGATCGGAGCGTCCGGAAGTGCGCCGCGGACCTGGATCGCCAGTACGTCGAGCGTCTTGAGCCGGTAGGGGGCCTTGGGCACCACGTGGACCGCGTCGATCATCAAGATATCGGGCGGCTCGATCATGTAGGTCGGCAAGATGGCTTTGAACAGCTCTCGCGGCGTGTCTTCCGGGACGGCGGTGTGCGGCGGCACCCGTGGTTCCGCGCGAACCGGATGCCATCCGCGGCAGCCGGCGCCGGCCAGCACCACAGCCAATACTCCCGCCAGGATCGCAAACTGAGCGGTCTGCTGCATTTGGGCCACGACTTGTTTGGCTGCGATTCGCATTCTATGCAGATTGTTCATTCCACGCATTCCATGCCCGTCCCATGCGGTGAGTACGGTCTTTCTGTAATCGGCAAAGTTGCCCTAGCCGAAATAGTCTTTTCATCCAGAAAAGATTATCTCGTTTGCGCAAGCGCAATCATTACGGCCGCGAGCTGACATTCCCGACCGAGCTTGTCGGCCAGGTGATCTGCGATCTGCTCGTAGACGTGAATGCCGGTTCCGGAAACGAAGGCGACCGTCATGGACACACGCAGCGGTGACTCCGAAGACCCGGCCCTGGTGGCCGTACGAGCCTCCTGCGACCCCCCTCGATCTTTGCTGCACATCCCGACAATCCCACAAGCAGGCAGCACCAGGATGCTCAATACCCGCAGCCACAGTCTGGACACTGTCTGGTGTCTACGGTCTACTGTCTACTGCCTTCAAGCTCGTATTTGGGTGGCAATGAATTGCCACCCCCACCCAAATCTACTGTGGACTGTCTTATGCGAGATTTCGACAACGAGAGCCTCAGTCACGATCCGGTCCACGGGTACATCCCGTTTACGTCGTCGGCCGGGATCTCGGGGGGGAAGTTTCCCGCCGACGAGGTGTCCGAGCAGCAGTTGATCGACCATCCGTGGCTGCAGCGGCTCAGGCAGATCCATCAGTTGCAGACCGCCTGGTGGGTCTTTCCGACCGCCGAACACACCCGATTCCAGCACGTCCTCGGCGCCATGCACCTGGCCAGCCAGGCGGTCGAGGCCCTGTTCGACAGTCTGCGGGAGGTCTGTCCCGAGGTACCCAGCCGCGGATACGTCGAGTCGTTGATGCGGATGGCGGGCCTGCTGCACGACGTGGGCCATGGCCCGTTCGGACACTTCTTCGACGCCCATTTTCTGGCCGACTACGGCCTGAACCACGAGACGCTCGGCAGCCGGATCATCTGCGAGGAACTCGGAGAGATGATTCGCCGGGTCCGCCGCAACCCCAACAGCCGCCTGGAAGAGGGCGAGACACTCGACCCCGAGCAGATCGCCTTGCTGATCTCCCGGCCCAAGCGAGACGACCGGCAGGTGCCCCGGTGGCTGCGGTTCTTGCGGAGCCTTTTCAGCGGCCTGTATACGGTCGACAACATGGACTTTGTGCTCCGCGACGCCTACATGTCGGGCTACAGCACCCGGGCCTTCGACCTTCAGCGCCTGCTGCACTACAGCTCCTTTACGTCCAAAGGGCTGACGATCCACGAGCGGGGACTTTCGGCGCTGGTGCGATTCATCTCGGTTCGGGCGGAGTTGTTTCGGGCGATCTATTTCCATCGCACGGTCCGCGCCATCGACCTGACGCTCCAGGAGTTGTTCGCCCAGAGCAAACACCACCTGTTTCCCGTCAATCCGGCCGAACACCTCGACCAATACCAACGACTGACCGAGTGGTCGCTGCTGAGCGAGGTGAGCCGCTGGCACCAGAGCGAAGACGAGTCGTTGCGGGAGTTGGGCCAGCGATGGCAGAAGTTTCTGAATCGGGAGATTTGCTGGAAGATGGCCTGCGAGCGGACGATCTTCTTCGCCCCCGGCGAGCCGGAGCAGAGCAGCGTATTCGCCAACGAAAAGGTGTTCGAGGCGGCCGTTCGCGACAAGCTGCCGCCGGAGTTGCGCCAGATGCCGTTGCGGGTCGATACGGCCCGCCACGTCCATCGCCCCGGAGCGTTTGCGCCGGCGGCCGGTCAGAACTTCCTCTACGAGCCAGCCACCGGCAAGATCCGCAGCCTCGACGATCGCGAGCTGTTTAGGCGGATCGCCATCAGCTATCGGATCTGCCGGATCTACGCCCAGAACGGCCACCACAACACCGAACTGGCCGCCGCCATGGACCAACTCACCGGAACCGGCGGCGCCGACGATCCGACGAATATGTAAGGAGGTACGGGTATTCCGTAGGCCAGGGCTTGCCCAGTCTTGTAGGTCAGGGCTTGCCCTGACGCAGCCCCGTGGCGACACGCGACCGAGCATCCGTCAGGGCAAGCCCTGACCTACGGGAATTCCCGGTTCGCAAGGAACTGACGCATGCCGAAAACCGACCACTATCGAGATCTCGTCTCGCAACTCGGGGCCTTGCTTCAGGGCGAGCGGGATTTCATCGCCAATGCGGCCAATGCCGCCGCGCTGCTGTTTCACGCCCTGCCCGAGGTGAACTGGGCCGGGTTCTATCTGTTGAAGGACGGACAATTGCTGCTCGGACCGTTCCAGGGGAAGCCGGCCTGCACGCGCATCGTCCCGGGAAAAGGCGTCTGCGGCACGGCCGCCCAACGGCGACGGACGATGGTGGTGGAAGACGTCCACCAGTTCCCGGGCCATATCGCCTGCGACTGCGACTCGAATTCGGAGATCGTCGTGCCGATCATCCGCCATGGCGAATTGATCGGCGTGCTCGACCTCGACAGCCCGCTGCCCGGCCGTTTCGACGCCCAGGACCAGGCCGGCCTGGAGGAGTTCGTCGCCGTGCTGCTGGCCTCGACCGACGAGCCGTAGTTTAGGATCGCGCGAGGAATAACTGTCGCGGTGGCTGGGGTCGAGCGTAGCGAGCCCCCAGTTCTTTCGCCAGACAACTAGGGGCTCGCTACGCTCGACCCCAGCCACCCAATCGTTTCATGCGACACTGATTTCTCGGCCGATCCTTAGCTGCCTTCTCGTATCGCCTCGGACACGTATAATGAAGCCATGTCGAACCACCTAGACCAATACCAAAACCCGTTGACCGCCCGCTATGCCTCTGCCCAGATGAGCGAGCTGTGGAGTCCCCAGCGGAAGTTCAGCACCTGGCGGCGGCTTTGGGTCGCCTTGGCGGAGGCGGAGGCCGAATTGGGACTGCCGATCTCGCCGCAGCAGATCGCGCAATTGAAGCAACACGTCGACGACGTCGATTTCGAGGCGGCCCGGCGGCACGAACGACGCCTCAGGCACGACGTGATGGCCCACGTACACGCCTACGGCGACGTCTGCCCCGACGCCCGGGCAATCATCCACCTGGGGGCCACCAGTTGCTTCGTGACCGACAATACCGACCTGCTGCTGTTGCGCGATGCCCTGGAGTTGACCCGCGGGCGATTGGCGGCGGTGATCGATCGTCTGGCGAAGTTTGCCCGAGAGCATCGTGATTTGCCTTGCCTGGGATTCACCCACATGCAGCCGGCGCAGCCGACGACCGTGGGCAAACGGGCCTGCCTGTGGGCGTACGACCTGGTGCTGGACCTGGCGGAAGTCGAGCACCGGCTCTCGACGCTCAAGGCCCGGGGGCCGAAAGGAACCACCGGCACGCAGGCCAGTTTCCTGCGGCTGTTCGACGGCGATCATGAAAAGGTTCGGCGATTGGAGCGGCTCGTCTGCGAGAAGATCGGTTTCCAGCAGAGCTACGCGGTGACCGGCCAGACGTATCCGCGGAAGATCGACTCCCAGGTGCTCGGCGTGCTGTCGGGCATCGCCCAAAGCGCCCACAAGGCGGCCACCGACCTGCGGCTGTTGGCCCATCGCAAGGAAATGGAAGAGCCGTTCGAGCAGGAGCAGATCGGCTCCTCGGCAATGGCCTACAAGCGGAACCCGATGCGGAGCGAGCGGATCTGCTCCTTGGCCCGATTCACGATCGGGCTGGAGTCGAGCGCGGCGCACACGGCGGCCACCCAATGGCTGGAGCGGACGCTCGACGACAGCGCCTGCCGCCGGCTGGTGCTACCCCAGGCCTTCCTGGCCACCGACGCGGTGCTGGTGCTTTATCAGAACGTAGCGTCGGGACTGGTGGTTTATCCGAAGGTGATCGCGGCCCAGCTCGAGGCGGAATTGCCGTTCATGGCCAGCGAAAACATCCTCATGGCCGCCGTGGCCGCCGGGGGCGACCGCCAGGACCTGCACGAGCGGATTCGCCGTCACAGTCAGGCCGCCGCCGCCGTGGTCAAGCAGCAAGGCGGCCGCAACGATCTGCTTCAGCGGTTGGCGGCCGACGAAGCGTTTGCCAAGGTGGACCTGGCCGCAGCGCTCGAACCCTCGCAGTTCATCGGCCGCGCCCCGCAGCAGGTCGACCAGTTCCTCGCCGAAGTGGTCGACCCCATTCGGGCGAAATACGCCGACTCGCTGGGTGGCGAAGCGAAGGTAGAAGTCTGATCCGCGTTTCTCACCAGGACTCCGCAGAGCACGCGACAGTAGGCGCGCCCGGTGGGCTGACTGGCTCTGTGGGCACCTGCATAGCCAATGCCGGGTGTCATTGAAACAATCTCTCCTCTGCCTCTGGCAGTCAGACAACCTACCGCCGTCTGAGCCACCCGCAGAGCCTTGACAGGATGAGCCAGTCGCAGTATTGTCCATCGCATGACCAAATCCGTCAAATTTGAACCGATCCTGCTGCTGGACGATGAGCCGGTCCGCAGCTTCAAGGTCGACGAACTCAGTCTCGTCCCCTTCGCCAAGGTGATTGCCGGCGTAGCGGCAGGGACCGGCGGACCCTTTACTATCGGGGTCTTCGGCGACTGGGGAGAGGGTAAGACATCGCTCTTGCGCCAGGCCAAGACCCTCTTGGAGGCCCAACGCCCCGAAGTGGTCACGGCCTGGTTCAACGCCTGGCAGTATGAGCAGGAAGACCACCCCATCGTCCCGCTGGTGGCCACGATCCTCCGCCAGATCGATCAGAAACTGGCCGAGCGGGACAAGAAGAATCTGGGCAAGCCGATCGTAGAGGCCCTGACCAAGATCGGCCGGTCGTTGCGAGCGATCGCCTACGGGTTCTCGGCCAAGGCCAAGGTGGCCGTACCCGGTTTCGGCGAGATCGAGGCCGGCTTCGTTGCGAAGGAGATGATCGATCGCTACGAGAAGCTCCAGGGCGCCGGCGACCCGCTGATCGAGCGGACGCTCTACTACAACGCCTTCGAGACACTCGAAGCGGCCACGAGTGGGCCGAGCAAGGACCGCCCGAAGATCGTGGTCTTCATTGACGATTTGGACCGCTGCCTGCCGCCGCAGGCAGTCAAGCTGTTGGAGAGCATCAAGCTGGTGCTGGCCCAGCAGGGCTTCATTTTCGTGCTGGCCGTGGATCGTCGGATAGTCGAAAGCTACCTGGTCAAGCGGTACCGCGACGACTACGGCGTCGCCGACTACGAGGGGAGCGGCAAATCGTACCTGGACAAGATCGTCCAGCTTCCGCTGCCTCTTCCGCCACATCGCAGCCGATTCGAGCAGTACATCGGCGAGTTGCTCAAGCGTCCCACCTTTCAAGGTGCAAACCAGCCGGTCCGCGAGGCGATTGAGGAACTTGTCGGCGTGCTGGCGGTCGGCTCCAACTACAACCCGCGTAGCCTGGTCCGCTTCATCAACAACCTGATCGTCGACCGCAACATCTGGATCGCACTTCAGCAGCAGCAGGAGGAGATCGATCTGGGCCTCTGCGCCGTCTCGCGAATCCTGCGGGCGCACCTGGGCGATCCGTTTCATAACGTCCTTGTCGAGTCCGACGACCTCTGCGAGAAGTTGGCCGGCAAAACACCTTCCTCGCAGAATATCTCCAGTTTTGCGGCGCTTAAAGTTGGCGGCGAGCTGTCCCCCGCCGAGGACCAAACCCGCAGAATCGAGCGCCGCATCGAGGAGCTACCGTTCCTGAAGGAGCTGCTCAGAACGCACGCGGGCAAACGCTGGTTGACCCAGCCGGACCAGCGTCGCTCGGTCAACGAGTTCCTCGTCGCCCAGCGCGAGGAAACCGAGGAAGACCCCCGATCCAGTCGCGAGATCATAGATCAGGAGATTCGGAGGATCCTCAACAAGCCGAAAGGAGCCATCGCTGAAGAAGATCGCCAATCGATCACAAGTCTCGACCTCGGCGGAACGCAGGTGAGCGACCTGTCGCCTTTGGCCGACTTGAGCAACCTGCAAAAACTCGACCTCGCCAGCACACGGGTGAGCGACCTCTCACCATTGGCCGGCTTGACGAAGTTGAATACGCTCATAGTCGCGAGCACGCAGGTGAACGACCTCTCAGCGTTGGCCGGCCTGAGCATCCTACAAACGCTGGAACTTGACAATTTGGAGCTTGGTGACCTCACGCCGTTGGCGAACTTGAGCAACCTGCGAAGACTCGATCTCAGCGGCGCGCAGGTTGCCGATCTGTCGCCCTTACCGGGCTGAGCAACCTGCAAGTACTTGCCCTCCGCCGCACGTCAGCCACTGAGGAGCAAGTGGCTCAGATCAAGAGTGCGTTGCCGAACTGCCGGGTTGAGACTGGAGGCTGACCGCCCGGGTGGCCACGATGATTTTTGCGGAAAGTGACGTAGGTTATGCTTTAGCATATCGTGATCGGAAAGCAAATCCACGGATAGCAATACGATATACTATTAACGTGGCATTTCTTGCCGCGCCAACAAGATTTTGGCTGTCGGCTACGCCGCGCTAGGCTAAAGGCTCTCGAGGCTCTCGGGGTCAGACTCGGGATTCGGGATTCAAACCTAGAGCCTTTTCGATCGATGCCACCTTCCTCGCCACATCTCGGTCCGATTCGACTAGACGCTTCCCGAGTGTGACCCCGGCGATACGTTCAATCCCGAATCCCGAGTCTGACCACGTCCTCCTTCCAAAAGGCCAACGCAATCCTCTTGTTGCCCAGGCAACCCCGACGATTTTCCGAAAAAGCCCTTTGTGGTGGAAAGCCCACTCCGGAAAATCATCGGGGCCACCCGCGCTATTTCCCCCCACGGATTCAGGACAACCACGGAGAACGAAAAGCGGACAGGTACCTGCACCTATCCCCTTTTCTCTCTCTCGCTGCGGCAGCCGGCGCAGAAGCCGGTGACGAACATGCGGTGGCTGCTGACTCGGAAGCCGTGTTCGGCGGCCACCGCGTCGCGGATCCGTTCCAGCTCGTCGCTGTGGAACTCGATCAGCTTGTTGCACATCTGGCAGTGGAGGTGATCGTGGCTGGGGTATCCGTAGTCGTGCTCGTAGACGCCGCGGCCGCCGAGGCTCATTTTCCGCAGCATGCCCGCCTCCACCAGCTCACCGAGGGTGCGGTAGACCGTGGGCCGGCTGACCTTGCGTTGGGCAATGAGCTGCTGGAGATGTTCGATCAACTGGTCGGCGTCGAAGTGATCGTGGTGGCTGAAGACGGTCTGAACGATCAGCCGCCGCTGCTCGGTGATCCGCTTGCCGCGGCCTTGCAGGAACTGGCCGAAGCGAGCCGCCGGCGACAGCTTGACTTGCACCGATTCGAGCGTAAAGCTTGGGCTCGACATGGCGACCAGGCGAAATGGGTTACCCGATTTCATCCAGGAGACGCTCGACGGCAACTTCGAGCTTCTCCTCGGTTTCGTAGGTCCCCTCGGCAATCTGGGCCCGGATCGCGTCGACCCGCTGTTGGCGGATCTCGGGGATTTGGCGGACCTGGTCGGTGAGTCGAGCTGCGTCGGAGATATCCACTTCGTCCTGGATGGGCCCCGTATCGGGCCGCGATGAGGGTTCTAAAGCCCGGGAAGTGTGCGGCGAATTGACCGGCTGTGCGCCGTGTAGATGGGCCGGACCGTAAATGTGCATCTTTCCTCTCCGTGGGGGATAAGGCCGAGTTCCGTCCTGGTAATATAGCTTACTTTTTACCGCGCCGCGCCGGCCTCATCCACCGTGACTTTCCCAGCGGGCGCCTCGAGGTTTACATCGAGGTTTGCACCCGTGTCATCGGCCGGCCCCGCGCCGCCGGTTTAGCTCAAACTACAAACGCCCTTTTGGTATCGAAACGTGCTTCCCAGCGAGCTGTAACGGCTGTGACGGGCTGCTGGTTGCATTTGGGAAACGTGGCCTCACCGCGTGAGGTTTGCCGGCAACATGGCCTTAGTGAAATTGCACCACACGTGTTGGATCGAAGCGACCTTGTCGACCAGGCTCACCGTGGCCGGTTGACGCCGATTATCGCGGCGTCTGCTTAACGGCCCGGACAACTCTGCGGTCGCACCAACCGGTGCGGCCGGCCCGGCCCGGTCCGACCGGCATTATTGCACGACGCGGCAACGATCGCTATCCCGCCTACGCACCACGCAACGCACAACCGCCGCGCAACGTGCAGGCTCCCTCGGCGAACCTCGGATTTTTTCCCGACAACTTCAGAACATTTCCTCCGGATATTCTTATTTTGCACGATCGAGGCCCCGCAGCCGTGGATAGTAGCCGTCTCGCCCCGCGAGACGAGGCCTCATCTCGCGGAGCGAGATGGCTACTATGTTTTCCGACATAGCCTCATATACGGATTTCCACTGCCAACGGTTCCCCTGAAATCGAGGTTTTTCCGGCGTGTCGGAATCTGCCCCGGGCTGGCGATTATAGGCATCTGACGGAATCCAGACAAGGTCGACCGCAGGGCGTGGATTGGCGGCGTGCCGGGCCTTGCCGCACCCCTCTCGGGGGGATGTCTCTGCGATTCCGGACGTTTCAGCAGAACCAATGCCGATGCTGGCGGTTTATATACGGGTAAGTCCGGTTCCCGCTACCCTTTCCCAATTGCAAGGAGATGTAGTCGATGAGAAGAGTGCTTCCGATTCTGTTGACGGCCCTGGGGGTCGTCGTTCTGCCGCAAGTCGCGGCGGGCGAGGACGCGAAGAAGTCGCCGGAGCGTCCCGGCCCCGAAATGCTGCTGAAGCGGCTCGATGCCAACCACGACGGCCAGATCGCCCTGGACGAAGTGCCCGACGGGGCGCCCGATCGGCTGAAGGCGATGCTCAAACGGGCCGACCGCAATGGCGACAAGAAAGTGTCGTCGGACGAACTTCGCGACGCGTTGAAGAAGGTGCATGCAATGCTCGGGCGCGGCCGGCCCGGACCATCGGCTGCCGGGAGACCCGGTCCGTCACGTCGCCCCGGTCCCCCGTTTGCCGGGAGATCCGGTTGGTCACGTGGCCCCGGACCACCGTCTGCTGGGAGACCCGGTTGGTCACGTGGCCCCGGACCACCGTCTGCCGGGAGACGCGGTCCACCACGTCGCCCGGGTCCCCCGTTTGCTGGGAGATCGGGTCCGTCACGTCACCCCGGACCCCCGTTTGCCGGAAGACCCGGTCCATCACGTCGCCCCGGACCCCCGTTTGCCGGGAGATCGGGCTCGCCACATCGGCCCGGAACTCCCCAGGCCCACTCGAGGTCGGGGATTCCCGACCCCAAGGTCGTGTTTGCCCACATGGACACGAATAAGGACAAGAAGCTGAGTTTGGACGAATTCGAGGCCGGCGTGAAGCGTTTTCATTCGAGGGCGCATCGCGGCGGACCACCGCCACAGGCTCGCAGGCCGGGTCCTCCGCGCGGCGGCAAGCCGGGCGGGGGCCATGGCCACAAGGCGCACGGCCACGGCGGTGACAGGGCGCACGGTCACGATGATCACAAGGCGCACGGTCACGATGATCACAAGGCGCACGGCCACGGCGGTGACAAGGCGCACGGTCACGATGATCACAAGTCGCGCGGGCACGACGGCGATAAGTCGCACGGTCACGATGATCACAAGGCGCACGGGCACGGCGGCGATAAGTCGCATGGGCACGGCGGCGATAAGGCGAAACCGAAACCAAAGAAGTAGGATCGTGTCGGGTCCTGCTTCAATTGAGTTCAACTACACGTCCGGCGGGGATGGGCCCACCTCGCCGGGCTTTTTTTTTCGCTTGCGGGGGGTGGGGACGGGAGTCTTTTTTGGGGACGCCACGAGCCCAGGTTCCCATGGTCAGGGGTGCGAAGCCGCAAGCGGCGCGATTCCTGGATGGGGAAAACGGTTCCAGTCCCCGGCGGCCCCGGTGAACCCAAACCAACCGGGGCTGTCTTACGTATAGGAGAGTGGAACTTGTGGGCCGTAGCTTTTTTCGCACCTGATATTTTCTATCGGCGGCCGAATCCCTTGTTGGGGGGAGGACTGCAATGAAGAGCCAGAAGCAGGGTTTTGCCCAGGCCGTTCTGATCGACCGCGATCACTGGGACGTGCCGTTGCGAGTTCGGTTGCCCCAGTACTTGCGATTCAGCCGCCAGCTCAATCGGCAGTTGGCGAAGCTGGTCGCCCGATGGGCCCACGCGGCCGCGCCCAATGCGCCTGGACAACGGCCAAGGAGGAAGTAGGAAGGCGGGCGGAAGCCGAGCGGCGGGTTTGCTCCCATGCCCACGTGGGCATGGGAGCGGTAGGCTTACCGTCCGCTTTCCTTCTTCTTCCTTGGTGAGGGTTCTGCTGCGAAGCCGCAAGCGGCGTTACATCAGAACCACCCCATCGCCGTGAGGCTGTAGCGGACGATTAGCCCGGCCACCACGACGCTGACCATGCTCATCAACTTGATGAGGATGTTGAGGCTGGGTCCGCTGGTGTCCTTGAAGGGATCGCCGACGGTGTCGCCGACCACGGCCGCTTTGTGGGCGTCGGTTCCTTTGCCGCCGTGGGCGCCCTTTTCGATGTACTTCTTGGCGTTGTCCCAGGAGCCGCCGGCGTTGGCCATGAACACCGCCACGCAGAACCCGCAGGTCAGGGCCCCCACCAGCAGTCCCATCACGCCGGCCACGCCCAACAGCAGGCCGACCACCACCGGCGTGGCCAGCCCGAGAAACGACGGCAGGATCATCGCCTTCTGAGCGGCCTTGGTGCTGATGGCCACGGGCGTGGCGTAGTCGGGTTTTTCGGTATAGTCCATGATGCCGGGCTTCTCGCGGAACTGGCGGCGGACCTCCTCGACCATGCCGAAGGCCGCCCGGCCCACCGCCTTCATGGTCAATGCGCAGAAGACGAACGTGACCATCGCCCCGAGGAACACGCCCACCAGGACCTTGGGGTTCATCAGGTTGGCTTCATAATAATCGGTGAAGTCGGGTATGGTGGCGGCGGCCACGGGAACCAGTGCGGTGGCGGTGGCCACGGGAGCCGACGCGTCGCCGGGAACCATAAACCGCACGACTTGCCCCTCGTCCGCGTTGCTCAGCACCGTGTCCGCCTTCTTCGGTCCGTCGCTGATATCCAGCTTCTCCCAGGCTTCCTCGAGGCCCAAGTCGCCAACTTGCCTGGGCATGACGAGATAGCCGTGGGTCTCGAACTGTTTTTCTTTCTTGCCGTTGTCTTCGACGATGGTCACGAAGGCTTCCGCAGCAAACCGATGGCTGATTTTGTAGAGGCCGAGATTGGTGATCTCAGGAGCGGTCGCCACGTCAATCGCCTCGATCTCGGATTTCAGCGTAGTTTCCAGCACCGAGTCGCCCCAGCGGTCGAAGCCTACGCGAACCTCCTCCACGTAGGCGGCCAGCAGGGCCAAGGCGGTCAACGCGGCCGAGCCGATGGCGAATCCCTTGCCGGTGGCGGCGGTGGTGTTGCCCAGGCTGTCCAAGGCGTCGGTCCGCTCGCGGACCACCGGTTCCAGGCCGGCCATCTCGGCGTTGCCGCCGGCGTTGTCGGCGATCGGGCCGTAGGCGTCGGTGGCCAGGGTGATCCCCAGCGTGCTGAGCATCCCCACCGCGGCGATGCCCACGCCGTAAAGCCCCATCGCAAACCAGGTCACGTCGCCGAAGTTGCCCTGGGCGGCAAAGCCGAAGGCCGCCAGCGTGGCCACGCAGACGGTGATCACCGGGACCCAAACGCTCTTCATCCCGTCGGCAATCCCGCCGATGATCAACGTGGCCGGACCGGTCAACGCCTGGTCGGCCAGATCCTTCGTGGGCTTGAATTCGTCGCTGGTGCAGTATTCGGTCCATTTGCCGATCAGCCAGCCGGCCATCAGGCCCACCACCACGCTGCCGGCGACCCACAAAAACTCTTGGCCCAGCAGGAGCCAGGTGAGCAACACCGCAATCGGCGCGACCAAGAAGGCGGCCAGGTCCACGCCGCGGGCGAGCGCCTTCAGCAGCGCCTTCTGCGAGGCGTCTTCCTCGGTGCGAACCATGAAGATCCCGAAGATCGAGATGAAGATACCCATCCCGGCCAAGACCATCGGCAGGAACAAGGCCCGAAGCTGCATGTCGATGATCGAGGCCTCGGAGCCGACCTCTTCGATCAGGGTGCCGCTGGCGAAGGCCGCCACGCCCAAGGCGGCGGTGGCCAGGATCGAGCCGCAGTACGATTCGTAGAGGTCGGCGCCCATGCCGGCCACGTCGCCCACGTTGTCGCCCACGTTGTCGGCGATGGTGGCCGGGTTTCGCTTGTCGTCCTCGGGGATGCCGGCCTCGACCTTTCCGACCAGGTCGGCCCCCACGTCGGCCGCCTTGGTGAAGATGCCGCCGCCGACCCGGGCGAACAGCGCCTGGCTGCTGGCACCCATGCCGAAGCAGAGCATGGTGACGGTAATCTCGACCAGGGTCATTTCATAGCCGAACCAGGAAATCACCCACCAGAGGACGCCAAACCATAGGCAGATATCCAACAGTCCCAGGCCGACCACCGTCAGGCCCATCACGGCCCCGCTGCGGAAGGCGACTTGCAGGCCCTGATTGAGCGACTTCTGGGCCCCGGCGGTCGTACGGCTGCTGGCCCAGGTGGCCGTCTTCATGCCGCACCAGCCGGCCAGCCCGGAGAAGAATCCGCCGGTAAGAAAGGCAAACGGCACCCAACGGCTCTGCACTTCCAGGCCGAACGCGGCCCAGGATAACAGGCCGACGATCACCATGAAGAACAACGCCACAATCTTGTATTGCTGCCACAGGTACGCGTTGGCGCCGGTGCGGACGTGGTCGGCGATCTCGATCATCTCCTCGTTGCCTTCGTCGGCGGCCATCATCTCCTTGAAAAACCGCCAGGCGAAGACCAGCGCCGCAATCGACGCGGCGAAGGCAATCAACCAGCAACACAACGGCAAGATCCAACCCGCGCCCTCTGGGGCGCCGGACGCGGCGTTGGCAGCGTCTGGCTCGGCAGCCCCCACCAGCCCGGGACCGATTGCAAACATCAAGGCCAATACCGCGGCCAGCACGGCCGCCGAAGTAAGGTGCCGTCGGTAATTCCATGCCAACCGTCCGAGCTTCATCGTTCACTTCTCCTGCTGTTTCAAGACTCTCGGCGACCACGGAACCGGCGGTCGGCCGAGTTGCGAGCCACGCACTCTACCGAATCTCTGCTGGACATGTCAACCATAGCACGCCGACTATGCCGCGTTAGTATTCCGCTTCGTGAGTCCCTCGGCAGTTCCAGACCCCTCGTTGCCAAGCTCCAGCTCGGGAACGGCGATACGGGAAGTCCGGTTTTTTGGCTCGTATTGCGGCGTTCAAGGTTCCCAAGCTGGAGCTTGGGAACCAGTATTCCGGTGGGGGCAACTTCCTGAGAACTTACGACACGGAATACTAGGACTCGTGACCCAAGAGGGGGGACAGCCTCCTGTGCTTACAACGTGCCCCCCGTATAGCGGGTCCCACCTGGCCGCCAGCCGAAAAGGCGTCGGCTCGCAGCGGCGTTTTCTACTTGGCTTTCTTGCAGCAATCGGTTACTCTGGATGAATAAGGGAAGGGGTGCGCAGTCTGCGATTGCGCTGATGCGGAAACCATCGTCTCGGAGGATCTCGATCATGACCTTTGTTTTGCGAAACCGGCGGACTGCGTGGCTCGGTCTGGGGAGGCTCGGTGTGACCGCCGCACTGGTGTTGTTGCCGACGCTCGTTCTGGCGGCCGAGCGCCGCGCGAAGGTGCTCAAACTGGGCCAATTCAATCCCGAGGACCAAACGGTCGAAATGTTTGAGGCCATCGAGAAGGGAGCCATCAGCGTGAAGCTGATCCCGAAAGACTCGACGCAATCTCGGGTGATGATCGAGAACAAGACCGACAAGCCGCTGAACGTGAAGCTGCCGGCGGCCTTTGCCGGGGTGCCGGTGTTGGCCCAAGGCTTTGGCGGCGGTGGGATCGGCGGCGGCGGACGCGGCGGACGCGGCAACCGGGGCGGCGGCTTCGGCGGCGGGAGCCAAGGCTTCGGCGGCGGCATGATGGGTGGCATGGGCGGTATGGGAGGCGGCATGTTCAACGTGCCGCCCGAGAAAGTCGGAAAGTTCCAAGTCAACACCGTCTGCCTCGAGCACGGCAAGAAGGAACCCCGACCGGCCGTCCCCTATGAGATCAAGCCCATCGATAGCCTCACCGATCGGGTCGAGGTCCACGAACTGATGCAGATGCTCGGCAGCGGGCGAATCGACCAGCGGGCCGCCCAGGTCGCCGCCTGGCACCTGAACAATCAAATGAGCTGGCCCGAGTTGGCCGCCAAACGGCTCCGCTTCGCCAACGGGACCAGCCGTCCCTACTTCAGCCCACAGGAAATCCAGGCCGGCATGCAACTGACTGCCATGGCCGTCAAGCTGGCCGAACAACGCAAGCAAAGCCCCGGCGCCACCGACGCGGCAAGCTTGCCATAACGTGGTCACCGGGCACGTTCTCTGCCGCAAACCGATCAGGCCCGGGGGCTTGGTTTTTCGCAACGAATCTGTTACACTACGGGCAAGCGGAGTGGGCTCCCGTTGGGCAAGGATCAGACAGAGGAGGTGTGTCTCATGTGTGGGTCCTCTCTAGTCACGTGGTTGTTGCGGCCGGGCCTGTGGGTCGCCGTGCTGGCGGTTTCCTCAATCCTGCCGGCTGCCGAAACGGAAACCGACAAGCCGCTTGCCAAGGGCGAAGTGGTCGAGATCTTCTCGGGGATCCAACAGGGGCAACTCGACGTCCAACTCATCCCCAGGGATTCCCGCCAGTGCCGGTTGATCATCAAGAACAACACCGACAAGCCGTTGAGCGTGATGCTGCCGCAGGCGTTTGCGGGCGTGCCGGTGCTGGCCCAATTCCAGCCGAACTTCCCAAATCGCAACCGCAATCAAAACAGCGCTCCCCAAGCGGTGGGCATCGGCCCGGGGTTGATGGGTCCGGGGCTGCAAGGCCCCGGGATGATGAACCTTCGCGGCAACCGCGGCCGGAACGTCGGGGGTCCCAACGCCGGTCCCAATTTCTTCCCGGGTCCGTTGTTCAACATCGCACCGGAGAAGGTCGGCAAGCTGAAGCTATCGAGCGTCTGTCTCGACTACGGTCAACCGAATCCCCGGCCGCGGATCAAGTACGCGATCCGGCCCATCGGCAGTTACACCGACAAGCCCGGGGTGGCCGAGGTCTGTGCCATGCTGGGCCGCGGCGAGATCGAGCAGCGGGTGGCCCAATTGGCCGCCTGGCACTTGAACAACGACCGGAGCTGGGAGCAGTTGGCCGGTATCCGCGATCGGGTTGCCCTCGGCGCTGGCCCGCCAACCTACAGCCGCAAGGAGTTGCAGGCCGCCCAGGGGGCCGCCGAGAAGGCCGTCGAGTTGGCCAAACAGCGCCGCAAGTCCGGACGCGGCCAATCGGATTCGCTCTCTCAGAAGTGATCGCGTAGTCGTCTTGCCCGGTCGGGATTGGCTGCTCCTGAGGACTCGTTTGGGAACTAACTTCCCGAATTCGGCGTGTACAGTAGCCATCTCGCTCCGCGAGATGTTGCCACCGAAAACCCAGACTGTTTTGGGCTACATCTCGCGGAGCGAGATGGCTACTATACGGAAGTAATTCCCGTACGAGTCCTAAGCCGGGACGGTGGCGTCCTTCGCGGTTAACTGCGAACGTAAACGGCGGATCTCTTGCCGGAAGTCCAGTCGCTCGGCTTGCCAACGATGGGCCTGATCCTTCAGTTCCGTTTCCCGTTGGGCGAGTTGCTCTTCCCGGGCGATCAGGCGGGCGGCCTGTTGCTCGGTTTCCTCTTGCCGCCGGGCGGCCTGCTGCTCGGAATCGCGTTTCTGCGCTACGAGCTTCTCGTACTGCTCGGCCAACTGGCTGCGGATGCTTTCGAGTTCCTTCTTCTGCCCCTGCAACTCGGCGTTGGTGACGCGATACTGGTCGGCCAGCCTGGTGCGGATTTGGCCCAGGGATCGGGTCAGGGCGGCCGGCGGTGCGGCGCCGGAGAGTTGGACCCAAAGCTCCTCGGTGGCCAGCCGGATTTCCAGCGTCTCGCGGTGCATCCGGCCGAGTTCCCCGCGGAGTTGCTCCAAGGCCGCCTTACACTGCTGGACGTGTTCGCCGCGCCGCTCGACCGCTTGGCGCTGCTGCTGTAACTCGGCGGTCGCCGCCCGCTGTTCGACCGCCAATTTCTGCCGCTGCAGACGACCTTCCTCTTGCGCCTCGCGGCGGGCTTCATGTCCTTGGCGATGGAGTTCCTCCGCCTCGGTCCGCATCTCGACCAGCCGGGCTTCGGATTCTTCCAAATGGCGTTGGCGGGATTGCAGAGTTTCGGCGGTTCGGCGCAGCACGTCTTCCCGAGCGAGCAACTCGGGGTTGGGCTGGGCGGCCCGCTTGCGG
>SDBV01001833.1_pt1 | contig 31810 bp, 32 predicted proteins | sample 2277081 | NCBI WGS metagenome assembly SDBV01 (sample SAMN10402039, study PRJNA504765) | marine sediment metagenome | isolation source: marine sediment core GS10_PC15, 223 cmbsf | place: Arctic Ocean: Southern Knipovich Ridge | collected 2010 | reverse complement strand
ACCAACAGCATCTTCATGCCCTCCACCTGTAGCCTCATCTAAATCTTCAATGGATTTTAAAATTATTTTTCTGATTTTTTTTCCTCTAACAGAAATATTTGCTTTAACCCCAATGATATAAACTACAACAATAACCTTATTTGGAAATTTATAAGTAAGTTCATTTGCTAAGTCAGCACTTATACTCAAATCTCCTCTATACTGAAAAAACAATAATTTTTTTGATTCCCCTCCGATAATTTCTGCTTTTTTTAACAGCTTTTGGTATTTTGAATCAATTTGTTTAAAGCGATAATGCATAGTAAAATTCTGATTAGTTTCTTCCAAAACTTCATAGGGGGTCTTGACTTTTATTAAAAATTTTAGCATATTTATCACATTAGTTGTTCTGTCTTTCAAAGCAAAACTAAATATTTTTGCAATTTTTCCTATTTGACATTTATAAAAAATTTCAAATGCGTCTTTTGAATCAACAGCCAAGTCAGGATAATCTTTTTCAAATTCAGAATAAAAATCAGGAACAAATTTATCAGCAATACATCCAATAACAGCAATCCATAAATCCTCTTTTTTATTATTTATTTGATGACAAAGATATGTTACTGGTTCATTTCTTTTAGACCTGTTAAAAAGAGGATTATAATAATTAACAAATTTGGGGATATCTTTCTTGTTAATTTCATGATGGTCTATCCATACAACAGGCATATTAATTTGCTCCACTTCCTTCCAAAATTCTTCAGAAACAACAGGCTTATCTAAAATAAAAATATAATCAGCATTTAATTCACTAACTTTTCTAAAATAATCAACTGTTAATCCTGGAAATGATTTTATAGGTACCCCCTTTCCCTTTTTAATATATCTTTGTAACAAAAGGAAACTACAGAGCCCGTCAGGATCATTATCAAAAAAGAACAAAGGATTCTGAGCTTTATCCAGATGCTCTTTAATCTCTGCTACTTGTTTTTTAGTTAACATTTTATAGCTCCATAAATCAGAGGTAATGCAATAGTAGCATCACAAAAGACATCAACAAAATCCGCATCTTTTTTCATTTTTCCCCAAGAGATTCCCTCTCTTAAAGGTGCTCCAGAACTTCCTCCTGGTTCCATCCTATCAGTAGTTATCTGAATACCATAATCTGCTCCCTTAGAAAATTGTAAGGATTGCTGAATAAAATTTTTAGGCAATCCACCACCAACATAAATAACTCCTGCTCTCTTAGCTGTCCAAGAAAAATCTATAATCTCATTCATGTCTGAGAAAACATCTATATTAGTCTCTCCCCTTCCTTCAACAACTCTTCCCCACATCATCAAACCAATCCCAGAATCAGCAATACCCGGACAAAAGACAGGAATCTGTTTTTTATAACATTTTTTTAAAATTCCATCGCCTGGAGTTAATTTCCCAATCTTCCATAAAAACTCTTTAATATTTTTACAATTCTTCAATTCATCAAAATTTTCCTCAAAAAAATTTTCTAATTTTTCATAGACAGAATTCTTCATAAAAACATTATAAATCCTATCAATTCCTTCGCTATTTAATTTTTTATCGTCAATAAATTCATCACCTTGGTAATGCTTTTCTCCTAAGGACTCTATTAAATCATGTGTTAAATTAGCCCCAGTAGTAACAAAAACATTAATTTCATCTAATAAATCAATAATAATTTGTTTCATTCCTGCAGGAACCATCGCACCAGCAACACCCAAAAAAACAGTGCACCCTGTATCATCAAACATTTTTTTCATTACAGAACTTGCTCTAGAAATTTTCCAAGCCCCAAAACCTGCTTTCCCCATACTCTCCACTAATTCAGAAATTTTCATGTCTTTTTTAATTTTTATTGATTTTATTGCATCCATATTAATCTGTAAATCTATAGTTTTAAAAAGATATTCATTTGGATACTGAAATGGAATGGGGAAAATTAGCAATGATAAATCTTTACGAATGTGATGAAGGAATAAAGAAGAAAAGTAAAATAGAAGAGTTTATTCAAATATTATGCAAAGTAATAAACATGAAAAGAGTCGGCCCAACAAGGATAAAAAGATTTGGAAAAGATAAAATAAAAGGTTATTCTGCATTCCAATTTATTGAAACATCCTCAATAATTTGCCATTTTGATGAAATACAAAATAGGGCTTTCATAGATATTTTTAGTTGCAAGAACTTCGATGAAAAAAAGGCAAAAGATTTTGCTAAGAAATTTTTTGGGGCAAAAAAGTGCAAAATAAGACTTCTTAAAAGAGAATAATACACATTCTAAAACATAAATATTTTTAAATAAAAAAGCGTATATACAAAAATGAATAAATGGCTTGAACTTTCAATTGGATTGATTTTATTGAATGGTGTAATATTATTAGTATGGTATTCTGGAGAATGGTGGGGGAATTTTTGGAATTTTAAACATGCAGCATGGGAATTCTTCAAAGGTGGTTTAGTATGGATTGCTATTATGGCTGGATTACTTCTTATTATATTGGGAATTACTGACTTAAAAGAATAAAGATTATCTGCCCAAAAATATAAAACTTCCTTCTATAATTCCTGCTATAATTAAAAGAGGAAGAACAATAGTAAAAAACACTCTTAATGAATTAGAAAAATATTCTTTAAATGACTCTAATTTTCTTTTTTGAAAAATGAACATTCCAAATTTTAAACCTAAACCGAGTGAAATAAAAATTGCCGGCAATTCAAAAATCCCATGAGGCAATAGTCTCCACAAAACTAAAAGTCCTGTATTTTCAACACTTATTGAAGCCACAAAACCCAGCAAATAACCATTAGCAATTGTTGCGATCATCGGGAATATTCCAAGTAAAACTCCAAAAATCATTCCATAAAAACTACTTTGTAAATTATTAAAAAAAATAAATTTTATTAACTCTCCTTGGGACATTCCTTGAGTTTTTTCAAGTAATTGCTCAATAAATTCCAATATTTGTTTTGCAAGAGAATCAGGAGCAGGAATAAAAAAACCAATTAAAACAAAAACAAAAAAAACTGCTACAATGACATAAATAAAATTTTTTGATTCTTTAAGATAATTCCAGCTCTTCTTATATTCTTCTTTCAAATTGAATTCTTTTTTATTCTCTTTTTTCATATTAGATTTTTCTTATTTTCACATTGAAAAATGTCTACTCAACATTTGGGTTTTTCGGGGGTACTTTTTTCTTAAATATAATCCAAATATAATTCCACATAAAAATCCTCCAAAATGGGCTGTATTGCCGATAGGAAAACCAGTGGATGAAGAAACTAACCAAGTTCCAAATAAAACAAGTGGAATCATCAAATAGGCTGGTAATGAAAAGAAAGGAAGAAAAATTATCATGAATTTAAGTTTAGGGGTTAATACCATAAATAATCCTGCAATTGCAAAAATTGCTCCTGACGCTCCCACTGCTGATATCAATGGGCTACCAAAAATCCTGGCTCCCAAATCTGTATTTCCAAAAAAATAAGAAAGAAAAACAAACAACAAACCAGCAATTAATCCAGAAATTAGATAAAACCACAAAAATCTTTTTTTTCCGATAATCCGTTCCATCATTCCCCCTAAACTAAAAAGAACAAACATATTGATAAACAGATGAAAAGATAAAAAAGGTATAAGTCCTCCTGGAGCATGCATAAACATGCTTGTTAAAAAAGTCCAAAGATACTTTCCCTGAAAAATATTTGTTGGATTTAATGCAATATAATTAAAAAAATCAGTAACAAATAAAAGTAAAATGATTGCAATAATAAAAAAAACAACATTGGCAAAAATTATCAGTTTAGTTGCACTAAGATTGCCAAAAAAATTCTTTCTTTGTTTAGGATAAATTCTATAAATTCCAGCCATCTTTAAGAATTATCTTTTTTTAATTTTTTTCTTTAATTTAATTTTTTTAGGAAATTTGGATAATATGGGAATCTTTGATTTCTTGCCTTTCATCTTTTTAATTACTTTCTTAATTGATTTCTTTTTGATTTTCTTTCTAAGAATCTTTGTTTTCTTTCCTTTAGAAATTTTTTTTGTCTTTTTCAATAGATTTGCTTTTAATTTCTTTTCAGCCTTTTTTTTAGCCAGAGCTTTTTCCTCTTTCTTAAATTCTCCAAGCTTCTTTTTCTCTATTTTCTCTCTTTCTTTTTTAATCTCCTCTTCAACAAACCCCAATTCTTTTTTCAGTTTTTCCAAATTTCTATTAAGTTCTTTTAATACTTTAGTACTATCTTTTATAACGAAAATATCTCCGCACTCATTGCAAATAAAATTGTGAAGCAATGCATTTTCTTCATTAAATTCTATATCACACCGTTTACAAACATAAAATCTTTTTGTCTCTCTACCTTTTATTTGATAATTTATTTGATTTATTCTCTTTATTAAAAAATCCCTCAAAAACTCCAGGCATTTAAGAATTTCAATTTTCCAAAAATAAGTATACCACCCTTTCCTTTTGTCCTTCTTTCTAATAAAAGAAACTAATCCATAATCTGAAAGCTTATAGAGAATATTTCGTGTTTGATTAATTGTAATGCCTAATTTTTTTGCAATTATAAATTCATTCACATGTTTATTATTATTTAACAACTCAGCTATTTCTTCTGCTTGTTTTCCAGCAACAATAACTACAACTTCTTTAAGAAATTTATTTAGCATTTAAATATGAAAAAGAATTCAAATAAATACCTTTCGGTTATTACATTTATAGAATAAGTGAATGAAAAATTTAATTCAGTCTCGGTAATTTGAGTTTTTTTGAACAAACAAAAATTCTTGATTTATTTTTTACTCTGGAAAAAATAAAAGTTTTTAAACCTATATTGTATTTTATATATATTAAAAAATCTATAATAAATATTGGGATATTAATAAAAAATGGGGTGGTTTAAGAAAAAAGAAAAAAAGGATGAAAAGAAAGATATTCCTTCATTACCCGAACTTCCGAAACTTCCAGAATTTCCCAAATATGAAAGAAAAGATTTAGAACAAATCCATCAATTACCAAGTTTCCCAAATGATTCTCTTGGAAAGAAATTTTCTCAAAATACTATAAAAGAAGCAGTAGCTGGGAAAAAAGAGGATGAAGAGGTTTTTGAAACAGATGATTTCGCGGCAACCGAAGATAATATGCGAATGATGGAAAAACCTCTAAAAAAACGATTAACAAAAGAGCTTCCTTTCCCAAAAAAAATTCCAGAAGAATTCAAAGAAGCAGCGAAAAAAGTTAAAGAAGCTGAACCTATTTTCATAAGAATAGATAAATTTAAGGAAAGTCTAGAAGCAATTGAAAATGCAAAACAACAAATTTCAGAAATAGAAAAAATGCTTATGGGTATAAAAAGGATAAAAGAAGAGGAAGAAAAAGAATTAGAACTTTGGGAAAATGAAATACAAACAGCAAAAGAGCAAATTGAAAAAGTAGACACAGATATTTTTTCTAAAATAGAATGAAAAATGAAAATTTAATTCATGTTAAACTCGAATATAAAGAGGCACTTAAATCAAAAAAAGATATTCTCTCGTCAGAAATTAATTTGCTAAGAATTACAAAGACAATAAAAAAATATCGTTTTCTTAGAATGGAAGAACTAAAAATAAAATTAAGACTACATCGAAAAATAAAAGAAATACTTACAAATATGAGAAAGATACAAACAACCCTACCAAGATTAGAAATCCCAGAAATATTAAAAAGAGACAGAGAAATTGAGGAACCAGATAAATTACCAATAAGAGAAAGAGAGTATGATGAAAGTTTAGAATCTCAACTCCAAGAAATTCAAGATAAATTAAAATCTATTGGCGAATAAAAGAATCTATACTTCCTTTTTCTAATTCCTCTAACCTAGCTTCAATTCCTCCATTTATCTTATTTAATTTTCCAATTAGTAAATTCTCTTCTCCTTTTTCTATTTCCCCTTCATAAATTAAATAAGGAATTTTCCAATCATCACAAATTTTTTTAGTAATCTCGAATAATGCTTTCAAGCTACCATCACGAATTCTATCTTTTAGTGTCCAATATAATGGAAGTTTACGATCATCTTCAGGAGTCAATTTACGATCAAAAACAACAAGAAGTTCTCCACCTACAACACCAACTTTTTTTCCAAGATCTACAGATTCACCTATGTCGAAAAATTTTTGTATTTCTATATTTTCATAAATTCTTTTAAAATTTTCCATAAAGTAATTTCTAATTATAGGTTCTATTCCCTGTTGTACTTCCCTATAACGTGAAAAAACAAGTACTCTTTTATCCATTAAAAAATCATATATATTTATGTTATAAAGATTTCTATTCGTCAATATAACAAACAATTTTTAAAACTCTATTTCTTATTAAAAATTATGATGAATAGAAAACAATTAATAAAAAAATACATTGAATTTTTCAAATCAAAACAACATAAAGAGCTTCCTAATGCAAGTCTTATTCCTCAAAATGATCCGACAGTCTTATTCACAACTGCAGGCATGCACCCACTCATATCTTATTTATTAGGACAAAAACATCCTTTAGGAAAAAGACTTTGCAATATTCAAAAATGCATAAGAACAGGAGATATTAATGAAGTGGGGGATACTTATCATCATACTTTTTTTGAAATGTTAGGTAATTGGAGTTTGGGAGATTATTTCAAAAAAGAAGCAATTCAATTCTCATTTGAATTCCTAACAAAAGTTCTTAAAATTCCAAAAGAAAAAATCTCTGTTACTTGTTTCAAAGGGGACAAAGATGCTCCAAAAGACATAGAGTCCTCAGAAATTTGGAAATCCTTAGGAATAAAAAAAATAAAATTCCTTGGAAAAGAAGAGAACTGGTGGGGTCCTGCAGGACAAACTGGACCTTGCGGTCCAGATACAGAAATGTTTGTAAATGAAATAGAAATCTGGAATGATGTTTTTATGCAATACAATAAAGATAGAAAAGGGAATTACAAAACTGCAAAACAGAAAAATATAGACACAGGAATGGGTGTTGAAAGAACAATTGCAGTATTAAATGGATTAGAAGATGATTATTTAACAGAAACTTTTCTTCCAATAATAAAACAAATAGAAAAACTTTCTGGAAAAAAATATGAAAAAAATAAAAAAGCTATGAGAATTATTGCAGACCATATAAAAGCTACTGTTTTTATAATCGCTGACGGCGTCTTCCCGTCAAACACAGAACAAGGTTATGTTTTAAGGAGGTTGATAAGACGTGCAGTAAAATATGCAAAAGATCTCAATATTAATGAGTCACTAAACAAAGTTGCAGAACCTGTTTTCAAAATCTACGACAATTACAACCACCTACAAAAAAACAAAAAAACAATTATAGAAGAACTTGAAAAAGAAGAAAAAAAATTCAAACAAACCCTTGAAAAAGGACTCAATAAATTCAAGAAGTTCTCAAAAGATAAAAAACTTTCTGGCAAAGAATCTTTCTTGCTTTATCAGAGTTATGGTTTTCCATTAGAAATGATTGAAGAAGAAGCAAAAAAAGCTTATGTAAAGTTTTCGAAAAAAGAATTTGAAAAAGAACAAAAAAAACACCAACACCTCTCGCGAACAGCAACAACTGGAAGATTTAGATCAGGCCTTGCTGACAGCTCAGAAGCAACAACAAAACTACACACAGCAGCGCACTTGCTTTTAGCAGCATTAAGAAAAGTCTTGAAAGACAAAGACATAACTCAAAAAGGCTCAAACATTACATCAGAAAGATTAAGATTAGATTTCTCTTTTTCAAGAAAACTTACAGATTCAGAACTAAACCAGGTTGAGAAGCTTGTAAACAACCAAATCAAAAAATCAATTGAAGTTAAAAGAGAAGAAATGTCTCCTAAAGAAGCAAAGAAAAAAGGGGCCTTAGGAATATTTAATAAAAAATATGGTGATAAAGTTTCTATTTACACAATTAAAGATTTTTCAAAGGAAATCTGTGCAGGTCCTCATGTAAAAAATACAAAAGAATTAGGGAAATTCAAAATTACAAAACAAGAATCTGTTGGAGCTGGAGCGAGAAGAATCAAGGCTGTCTTGGAATAAAATTATTCTTTCTTATATTTCCATAACTAATCTATAAATCTCATCATGCATCATTTCAGGCTTATAAATCTTAGCAAATTTTTCTGCATACCCTTCCCCAATCCAAATCTGATGAGCATCTCTCCACCCAATTTCTTTCCCTTCTATATTACTTCTATTAAATTTAAATCTCTCAACACACTTAAGTTGTTCTAACACCCTATCATCCATTCCGCTATGTAATAAAATCTCTTTCAAAATGCAATACTTTGAACAATCTTCACAGATATCTTCAATTATTTTAAGATGAGGCATCTTAATCTAACTGCACTACCAAATAACTAATAAATCTTTCTATTTTTAGATTATATCTCTAAACCATATTTTTTTCTAAGAGATTCTAATTTATTGTATTGAAAAATATTAAGTTCTCCTTTTTCCTCGATAATTTTGCTTATCTTGATTAAATCTCTGGCATCTTTATATTCATACAAATTTTTACCCAAAGAATCTCCTTCTGAAATTAAAATCATCTCTGGCTCTGAAGATAATTCCCCCCACCCAATATAATATCCTTGATTATTTGAAATTATAGAAGGTGCAGTAGTTTCCACAAAACAATAACCAGTATTATTCAAGCTGTATTTCATAGGACATTTTATTCCGACAGCTTCATGATTTTCTAAGGAATAATAAAATATAGCAACACCATATCCCATTTCTTTTAATAAAAAAACCAATAATTCAGATCTCCCTTCACAAGCTCCTTGAAAATCATAAAGAACTTCATAAGGATACCGAGTGTAATTTATTTGATTAGGTCCAACTGTAATAATTTTTTCAGATTCTCCATAAGGAATATTCCCAACAATACTTACAGCAATTCTTACTTGATCTTCTTTATTCTCAGCTATGTTTTGTATTTTTGTAACTAAAGATAAAAGTAATTCTTTCTGCTCTTCTTCATTGATATTTCTAAGTTTAAAATCTCTTCTTAAAGGTTTTTCATCCTTGCTATGGTAAATAGACTTAGGAAGACTTGAAATATAATCGACCATTCCCCCATAAACCACAAAATCTATTTCACTCTCTTTCCCTCTTAAAACATACTCCAAAGTTATATTTTTTGGATTAATTTGATATTTTGAAATGCACAAATCTCCTTTTTTTGTTAAAATTTCAGAACAATCACAAACAGAAGCTTTTTCTATAAGACTCCCATTTAAACAAAAATAAGGTTTTCTCAATGAACAATCCTCATAAAGAGTTCCATCGCCACAAACAAGGGCAGCTTTTTCTTTTATAATAAATAAATAAAATATTACTATTAAAAGAAATAAAACAAATATTAAAACTACTAAATATAATCTAATCCCAAAAATTTTTGGAATCTTCTTTTTGGTAGATACTTGCTTTAAAGGAATTTTTTTGACAATAGGTCTTGGTCTAGCCAAAAAAGGTCTTCCTCTTTTTATGATCATAAGATAAAATATAAAAAGAATTATAAAAAACTACCTATTCTAAATAAATTCCTGGTCTCCCTGGTTTAACTTTTTTTGATTTATTTTCAGGGTCATATTTATTTTTATCATTAACAGCATAAACTTCAGCATCTAATCCAGTTTTTTTCTTGATCAAATCTAAACTCTCAATATAAATCTTCTTTTCATTAGGCAAAACATAAACAAATACTTTTTTAGTTTTTATTTTTCCGACAAGTTTCAGAATATGATTAATATCTTCAACAAGCTTTTCAACTGCTTGTTCTTGCTTTTCCAATCTCTTATTAATCTTTTCTTCATCAACAACAGGCCATTCTGCTAAACTAATAAAGTTTTTATTTCCAATTTTTCTCCAAAATTCCTCTGTAATATGCGGACAAAAAGGATGCAATAATTTCAATGCTTTTTCCAAAACTTCCTTAGTTGTCTCATTAGGTAAAAAATTAAATAAATCCCTTATCTTAATTATAGCTAAGTTATATTTAAAATTCTCAATCTGGAATGTAACTTCTTTGATCGTTTTATTCAATTTACTTTCAGTTTTTGCATCTGCCTTCCCAATTTTTACCTTTTCAAAATAATCTATAATTTTTTTGATAAATCTTAAACTTCCTTTAATTCCTTTCTCACTCCAATTTATATCTTTGTCGGGAGATGCTATAGAAGTTAAAAATAAACGAGCAGTATCGATCCCATATTCCTCTGAAACAGTATCGGGTAGAATAACACTTCCTTTACTTTTTGACATTTTTTCTCCATCCTCTCCATGCAACATCCCTTGATTAAATAATTTTATAAAAGGTTCATTAAATTTTATAAAACCCAAATCTCTCAATGCTTTTGTAAAAAATCTTGCATAAATTAAATGCATACAAGCATGTTCTGCCCCCCCTATATATTGGTCAACAGGCATCCAATAATCTACTTTCTTTTTATCAAAAGGTTTTTTATCATTTTTATTATCTACATATCTCAAATAATACCAGCTTGAATCAAAAAAGGTATCCATTGTGTCTGTTTCTCTTCTTGCTCTTCCCTTACACTTCGGGCATTTAACTTCTATAAATTTTTTATTAGTTAACAAAGGATTCCCTTCTCCAAATTTAACTCTCTCAGGAAGCACAACAGGCAAATCTTTTTCATCCACAGGCACTGCACCACATTTATTACAATAAACAATAGGAATGGGTGTCCCCCAGTATCTCTGACGAGAGACCAGCCAGTCCCTTAGTTTATATTGAACAGCTTTTTCCCCCAATTTTTTCATTTTGAGATACTTTGTAATTTCAGATATAGCTTTCTGGCTATTTATTCCATTAAATTTTCCAGAATTAACCAAAGTTCCTTCACCAGTATATACTTTTTGTTTTATAGACCTCCCTTTTATAACTTTCTTAATAGACAAATTATATTTTTTAGCAAATTCAAAATCCCTTTGATCATGAGCAGGAACTGCCATAATCATCCCGCTTCCATAGTCTACAATAACAAAATTCCCCGCATAAATAGGGATTTTCTCATTAGTTAAAGGATTAATAGCATAACTTCCTGTAAACACCCCTTCCTTTTCCAAATCTTCCATATCTTTTTCACTCACAGATTTAATTCGTTTCAAAAATTTCTCCATATCTTTTTTCTGTTCTTTTATAACTAATTCTATTAATCTAGGATGTTGAGCAGAAATCACCATAAAAGTAACCCCATAAATTGTATCTGGACGGGTTGTGAAAATCGGCCATTTCTCCCCATTAATATCAAAATTAATTTCAGTCCCATAACTTTTCCCAATCCAATTTTTTTGCATTGTTTTAATTCTATCTGACCACTTCAAATCATCAATACAATTCAAAAGCTCATCAGCATAATTAGTTGTTCTAATAAACCACTGTTCTAAATATTTAACTCCAACATCTGTATCTTCATGTCTCCAGCACTTCCCATTATGCACTTGTTCATTTGCCAAAACAGTTTTGCATTTTGGACACCAATTAACTGGCGCCTTTTTTCTATAAACAAGTCCCTTCTCTAAAAATTTCAAAAAGAAAAACTGATTCCATCTGTAATATTCTTTATCAGAAGTTTTAATCATTCTCCTCCAATCATAACTTAATCCTAATCTCTTCATCTGCCTTATATAATTTTTAATTGCCTTTTCAGTAAACTTCTTAGGATGTTCCTTGGCTTTTACGGCAGCATTTTCAGCGGGCAACCCAAAACTATCAAAACCCATAGGATATAAAACATTAAATCCATTCATTCTCTTAAATCTTGAATAAATATCCCCAATTGTATAATTAAAAGCATGACCCATATGCAAACCAGATGCAGAAGGATAAGGGAACATCTCTAAGCAGTAAAACTTTTTCTTTTTTTTATCTTCTTTTATCTCAAAGATCTTTCCTTCTTCCCACTTTTTCTGCCACTTGCTTTCTATTTTTTTGAAATTCAGTTCCATATTCATAAATTGATTTACTAATTTAAATTACTTTTGATGCGATATTTTTTCTGCTATATTTCTCTCTTCTTCTCTCCTGTCTTTGCTTTCTATAATTTTCTATTTCGCATTTAGTTTCAAGAGGCATCTCCAGTTCAAATCTTCCGCTTTCATCTATATCACTAACTGCTTTCAGACTTTTTCTTTTTCCATAGTTATGCCAACCACCATTTTCCTCTCGAGGCTTTAATAACTGGTAAGATTCGCCACCAGTTTTAATAACTCTTCTTCTATTATCTTCCATTTTGTCTCCATTTAATTTAGTTATAAAATCCTCTTAGTTAAACAACAATCAATTCATCTCGAATAAAGTTGAGATGATTTTATAAGACTAATAAAACCAAAAGAACTCCAACTACTAAAGCCAAATCTAGTAACTGATTAACTCTAATAGTTTTCATCTTAATTTTAATAAAAGCATATTTTTAAATATTATGCTTTATTAATTCAGATATGGAAAAAATCCAAGCAAACATTATAGGAGAAATTATTTCTAGCAATACTCCTGAAGCTTATTCACTTTACAAAAAGAGTTGTTTCGGCGAACCAGTGGGAGAAAAAATCCAATATTCTCTCTCAGAAGCTTTATTTCTTGTTGAAAAAAGAAAAATGGAGATCTTTTCAAGGAGTAAAAAAATTTCAAAAAAAGAATTAATGAATAAATTTAGAAGAATCGATAAAAAAATTCAAATTAAATACTTTGTCTTTAAAGATTTGAGAGAAAAAGGCTATATTGTAAAAACAGCATTGAAATTTGGAGCAGAATTCAGAGTTTATGACAAAGGCTCGAGGCCAGGAAAAAAACATGCAAAATGGATTGTCTTCACAGACCACGAATCTAAAAAATTAACATGGCATGAATTTTCTGCAAAAAATAGAGTCGCCCATTCAACAAAAAAGAATTTACTTTTAGCCATTGTAGACGAAGAAGGAGATATAACTTACTACGAAGTTAAGTGGGTGAGACCATAACAAAAATCTTTATAATCTATTTCTTTCTATTCCAATTATGCCAACTCAAGATACTTCAGGAATAAAAGAAAAAATTCTTTTTATATTACAAAAAAGAGGTCCAAGCTTACCGGTTCATATTGCGAAAGAAACAGATTTGAGTATACTTTTTGCATCAGCTTTTCTCTCTGAATTATTTTCTGAAAAAAAAATAAAAATAAGTAATATGAAAGTGGGTAGTTCTCCAGTATATTTTCTTTTCGGACAAGAATCAATGCTTGAAAATTTTTCACAACATCTCAAAAGTAAAGAAAAAGAGGCATTCATTCTTTTAAAAGAAAAAAAATTTCTAAAAGATGAAGAACAAGATCCGGCAATCAGAGTTGCCCTAAGAGCAATTAAAGACTTTGCTATACCTTTCAAAAAAAATGAAGAAACCTTCTGGAGATATTTTACTTCTCTAGAAACAGAATTTAAAATAAAAGAAAAACCAAAGAAAATTGAGAAGAAAAAGATTGAAGAAAAATTAGATATTTTTGATAAAAAACCTAAAAAAACCATCAGGAAAAAAATACCACAAAAAAAGAATGATAAATTTTTCAATAAAGTAAAAGAATTTTTATCGCAAAAATCAATAGAAATTGTTGATATTGAAAGTTTCTATAAAAATGAACTTATATTGCATATAAAAATCCAAGGAGAAAGAAAATTATTAATTGCTTATAATAAAAAAAGAATAAACGAAAATGATATAGTTAAAGCGAATAAAAGAGCATCAGAATCAAATCTTTCTTACATAGTCTTAAGTTTAGGAGAACCACTAAAAAAATTAAATAGTTTAATCAGTGCTGTAAAAAATTTATCTGCAATAGAAAAATTAGAATAATAATATTTAAAAACTCACAAATAGGTAATTTGATATGGGAAAAATAAAATCAAAATTAATAAAAAGATCAGCGAAGACCTTCATAAAAAAAGGTATTGAATTTACTGAAAGTTTTGAAAAAAATAAAAAAATACTCAAAGATACAATGCCAAGTAAAAAAGTAAGAAATCAAATGGCAGGATTCTTATCTAGGACAAAAAAACAAGAAAGACAAAGTCAATCTGAAATATTCAAAAATCAATAAGAAAAAATTTTCTTTAATTATATTTGAATTTTTTACAAGGAATATTATTACGATAACATTTTTTCCAACCATTCGCTGATTGAAAAAAGCATTTCTTTTTAAGAGAATAAGAACAGTAATCACTTGTAGTCACATTAATTCCACCGTAGAAAAAATAGTTTCCACATTTCATAATGCCTTTTTTAGCTCTTAATTCCTCAAAGGCTTCTAGTGTTAGTGGTTCATAGTCATGACTTAAATTACTGAATTTGATTTTATTAGATTTAATTAATTTATCTAATGACAATTTTGGAAGCAAATCAATACTTACATGTACCCACATCATTAAATTAATAAGATATTTGCATTATTTAAACATTCTTCACTAAAAGAAAAATCAAGCAACCTTAAAGCTTTTAAGTTAACATTTTCTAATATCTTTGTCTCTGTAGCTCAGGGTTTAGAGCGCTGCTCTCATGAGGCAGAGGTCGAGAGTTAAAATCTCTCCAGAGACATTTTAATCTAAAAAGTCCTTAATCTTTTTGGCAATCTTGCTCATCTCTTCTTCAGAAAGTTTTGGAACAAGAGGTTTTATAGGAATTTCTCCAAGACCATCGTCTCTTTTCCTTGGTAGAAGATGAACATGAGTATGCTCTATACCTATACCCATAATAACTTCCTCTACCCATTCTGTATGAAATACTTTTCTCAGAATGTTTGCTAAATAATAAACTTTTTCCATTAATTTTTTATAATTTTCAGAATTCATATCCCAAACCCACTTAGAATGTTTTTTGGGAATAATTAAAACATGTCCTATCGCATAAGGATTAATATCCAACATTGCTAAAAAATTATCATCTTCCCAAATCTTATAACAAGGAACCTCTCCTTTTACAATTTTACAAAAAACACAATTATTATTCATAAAAAAGAATAAAAAGAAATAGTTTAAAAATATATTGGACTCTAAAAAATTCTAAACTTCAAAGGAAAATAAAAATAAGAGGAGAAAATAATTTATCTCTTTCTTTTTCTTCTAACAACTTTTCTCTTAACTGCTTTTCTTCTTTTCTTACTTGTACTTTTCCTAATAGCTTTTGTAGTTCTTGAAATAGCTCTTCGTGCAACCATCTCAGACCTTTTTGCTTTTTCAAGCTTAGTAATTTCTCTTTTAAGAGATTTTATCTCAGCAGCAATTTGTTTTGGTGTTTTTCTTTTAGCCATTTTTCCACCTCTCTTTTTAATTAAATAAAATAAGAAAACAAGATTTAAAAACTCTTCGGTGAAAAATTTCAATCGCAAAATTAAAACATAAAATCACCAACGGTAATTATTTAACTCTTGTTCTGACTAATTTCCCTGCTTTTTCAAATTTAATTTCCTTATCAATTAATTTTTTTAAAACATCTCTAACTTCAGAAATTTTCACTCTAATTTGTCTTGTTGTATTCCTATCCCTAATTGTCACATCATTATTTTTTGAAGAATCCCCGTCAATAGTTATACAATAAGGTGTTCCAATTTCATCATTCCTTGCATATCTTCTTCCAATACTTCCTCCAGTATCATAAGCACAATGAAAATCTAATCTTAAATCATCAAAAATTTTTCTAGCTAATTTCAAAAATTTTGGTTTATTAATAATTGGAAATACAGCTGCTTTATATGGTGCTAACTTTGAAGGAAATTTTAAAACAACATTTCCTCTTTTTTTATCATAAGTATATGAATTTACTATGGTTGCTAAAAAAACTCTCTCCATACCAAAAGTAGGTTCTATAACTTTTGGAATAATCTTTTCTTTAGTTTTTTCATCAAAGATTGCCATTTTTTGTTTACTTTCTTTTTCATGTTGAGTTAAATCAAATTGCCCTCTATCTGCATTCCCTGCAACCTCTTTACTTCCAAAAGGATATAAATAATCAACATCAAAAGTAGCAGATGAGTAATGACTTAGTTCATTTTTAGTATGTTCCCTAATTTTAATTTTATTCATATCTAAACCTAATTGCTTAAACCACATTATTTGTTCAGCTAACCAATAAGCATGCCATTCCCCCAATCTTTTTTCTTTTAACATTTTTCTAATTGTAATTTCTTTTAATTCTTCTTTGTTTTTTTCTTGAGTTTCTGCATCAAGTAAATTTAACTTAACATTCAAATGTTTTTTATTAAGCATACCACATTTTTTTTCTTTTGGATTGACAAAAAATTCAAATTCTCCTATATGAAATTCTCTAGAACGAAATAAAAAATCTCTTGGTGCTATTTCATTTCTAAAACATTTTCCAATTTGTGCAATCCCAAAAGGTAATTTCTGTCTAACTGTTTCCATAACTAACTTAAAATCCATAAACATTGCTTGAGCAGTTTCAGGACGCAAAAATGCTGTTGAATCATCCCCTTTTCTATTTACAAAAGACCCAACACTAGTGGAAAACATTAATTGATGAGATCCCAAGGTTTCATAATCTCCTCCACACCCACATTTAACTTTTCCAATTTCATTTTTATCTATTTTGCTTTCTTCTCCACATCGTTTACATCTAACATGAATATCTCTAAAACTTTCAATATGCCCAGAAGCCTCCCAAGTCCGCGGATGTGAAATCACCGACGCCTCAATTCCTTCCATATCATCCCGGCTCTCAACAAACCAATTCCACCAATCTTTTTTTATATTATTAAATAACTCAGTTCCAAGAGGACCAAAATCCCAGAAACCAGCAAAACCTCCATAAATATCACTGCTCCTAAAAACAAAACCTTTTCTTTTGCAAAAAGCCGCAAGTTCTTCTATGTTATTAATTTCTTTTTCTGATTTTTCAGTTTGTTCAATTCGTGGTTTCTTTCTTTTCTCTTTATTCATTCTCTCAATTATCTCTCCTGCTTTTTTCTTAGCATCTTTTTTTACTTTCCCAAGATAAGCAATTGTTTTTGTCTTTACTTTTCCATCAACTCTCTTATTCTCATTAAGATAATAATAATCGTTTCCATGAATTGTTTTTTTAACAATAAATGCCATTATAAATTAGGCACTACAAATTAGTATTTAAATCTTTTGATAGGCACTACAAATTAGTATTTAAAGATTTCGGGGTTATCTTTTTTTCTTCCTAAGTTTTACAATCCTTCTAACAATAAAAAAAGCAAACACTAAAAATAAAATAATAATTATAATGCTCACAAAAATATCTGTCTTTCCTGATTCTCCAAATATAGCAAGTCCACTAATTGGTGCTCCTAAAATAATACTTTCTTGAACAAAAGTTGAATAAGTCTCTGAATTTAGATTAATTAATAAATTCAACTCTCCCTCTAATGAAGAATCAATAGGAATTAAAATCTCAAATTCTTCTTTTGAATTTGCAGAAATTATTTCATTCTCCTTGACTTCTGCTGCTTTTTCATTATTAGGACCAAACAACAAGAACTGCAATTCAACATCCTGCTCTAAACCAGAAAGCTCCTCCAAAGAATAAATAATCTTAACCTTCTCCTTTGCTATTCTTTCAACTTTAATTAAATCAAAATTTAATTTCTTTTCTATAACTTCAACACTAAAATTAACAGATTTAGTTATTTCCTGGCATTCTAAAGCCACCCCAAAATCATACACTCCTGATCCAATTGTCTTTGGAACATACAAATCAAAAATAAATTCATATTCTTCGCCAGCAGCCAAATTTTTTGTTTCAGTATAATCTATCCAGGAAAAAAACTCTCCAATACTTTTAAATTTACAATCATTCAAAAAATTTGTTCCAGTATTTTTAACAGTCCAACTAATTCTTTTAACATCTTTTGGATTAACAATCAAATTCTGAATTTCGCCAACAGTTAATTTAGTTATTTTTGTAAGAATACTGCTTCCTCCACCCCCACCACCTCCTGAATAAACAACAACTGTTCCTCCAGATTCCACTGAAAATGATGAAGTTGCAGAATCAAAAGCTCCAAGAGAATTATTTGCATACAAATTAAAAATATAATTCCCATCTGCTGAAACATCAAAATTTGAATTTGAGCAATTTTCAAGTGTTGTATTTTCAATAATATTCCCCCAAATAGATGTCTTAACATTATACCAACAAGTTAAATTATTTCCAAAAGCATTAAATTGAATAGGTATCTCTGTTCTTGAGGACTTTTCCCCATCTGGTTCAAAAATTATTACAAAAACTCCTGTCGCATAAACAGAAAAATTAACACTATCTCTTCCGATATCTCCAAGACTATCATTAACATATAAATTTAATTCATACTCCCCATCACCTATATCAAAAGTTGTATTCTCATAACAAGAAATTGTTATATTTTCTCCATTATTCAAGTTATACCAACAAGTATCTAATGCTGAAGAATTTACAATTGTAAAATTTAAGGGCAAACTTGTATTATAATTGAAATTCTCACTTTCCTGAGGAGAAATGATTAAAACACTTGGACCAGCAGAAGAGTAAGTTATATTAAGATAAGGTCTTAACGAGGTATCTGTTGTGTATTCCTTTGAGTAAAATATATCAGGATTTCCTAAATCTGAAGTAGATAAAATCAATGAAACATTTTTATCTCCAGAAATATATTCACTTGAAACTGCATTTGTAACATCCCAACATTGCCAGATTCCATCCTGACTTCCATCATTAGACAAACTTGATTCTGCAATTAAATTACAAGCAGAAGAATTATCAAAATCAACACCACAAGGCTGATTATTCCAAGTTATATTAGTTGTATAATTTTGCCCGCTTACATCTGTTCCATCTTCTGAACCTTCATTCCAATCATGAACATAAACATAGTTCACATTAATAGTTTGACTGCCTTGATCATTATAAAGATATAAACATAATTGAGAATCATTTATTATTTGATTTTCTGGCACAGCAGAAATATTAAATTTTATATAAGTTCTCTGGTCAGAACTTCTTTCAACTTCTAAATCAGAACTAATCCCATAATTCCTTTTCCCTTGTAAAACATCAGAAACATAAGCATCTCCTAAATTTTCTATTCCAGCTTCTTGAAGCATTAAAGTAGTTTGCCCTCCTCCTATATCTTCATAAACAGCCAAGCCAGTAAACCTAACATTAAAAAAATATAATGAGCCTATGACCAGTCCGATTAATAAAGTTATAAATAAATAAGTAATAACACTCTCTTTTTTAATTCTCATAATAAAAAGAGATTTTTCTATTTTAAATACTTTTTTAGATATAAACCAAAATCCTTAAATATACTGAATGACTAAAGAAATCATGATGGCGGAAAAGAGTTTAATATTTTTATTCTGCTTAATATTTTTGTCCTCTCTAGTAATAGCTCAAGAATACAAAATAGGAATATCAACTCTTAAAGAAACATTTGAAGCAGGAGAAAACATAACCTTTATAGTTTCTCTTTATGATTCTCAAAATAATCCTATTAATGATGAGGTTTTTGTGATTGTTGAAGATGCAGAAAAAAAAATAAAAACAGAACAGACTATCCTTTCTAATGAATTTATTGAAATAAATTTAGAAAAAGCTACTCATGGGCAAGGAACAATTACAGCAAAGTATGAGGATGCAGAAGTAAAAGGATTCTTTGTTATAGAAATAAAAGAATTAGCTAAATTTGAATTAGAAGGAGAGACTCTTACAATAACTAATATAGGAAACACAAGATATACAAAAACTATTCAAATCATAATTGGGGAAACAACAGGAATAAAAGAACCTAAGTTAGATGTTGGTAAAAAAGTTTCATATAAATTGGTTGCTCCAGATGGTATTTACAGCATAAAAGTAACTGATGGGAAAACAATCCTTACTCAGGATGAAGTTAAATTGACTGGAACAGGTAAAGTAATAGGAGCTTTAGATGAAACACTCTCTAAAAGAAGTCCTGTAACTGGTGGAATAAGGCCTGAAGATTCTGAAGAAAACATACTTAGTTATTTTAAAGATAGTAAATTTGTTTATGTTTTTGTTTTTGTCGTCTTGGGTGCAATGATTTTAGTGGCAATAGAAAGAAGATATAGAAAAAAATTAACTGGCAAAAAATAATTTCTATAAATTAAAATTCCAAAAACCAAGATTGCCTTTTGTAGGAATTGACTTTATTCTCTTAGGGTCTTCTAAGACAAATCCAAACTTCCCCCAACTTGAATCAGCTAAATGTAAATTTTTATCATTAACAAATTCATTCTCATTATTTTTGTAATCCTTAACCCTAATTAATTTAGCTTTTCCGATAATAAATCCGCAAGGCAATTTTTTAAAACCGAATTTTTTCATTCCCTTTTCATCAGGAATTTTTGAAGCATGAATTAAAAACTCACCCCGAAATTTAGTATTCCATTTTCTTATTTCTATTTTCTTTTTACCTTGCAAGATTAATTCTGCCCAAGGTTGTTTTAGAGAAAGTGTTTTCATTTGAATAAGATTTTAATTTTAAGAGGAGGGCCGACGCTTTTGCGAGAGAGATTGATAATCCAGTGACGAGCGAAAGCGGAGGGTGGGACTCGAACCCACGAAAAACCGGGCTGCAACCGATTGCAGTAGCCGCTGTGCCACCTCCGCAACGATATATTAATACAAAGAATTCCTTATTTAAAACTATTTCTTTATTCTTTTAAGCCCAAAGCATCTTTAGGACAGATCTCCATACAACAAAAACATCTTATACATTTTTTCTTATCAATCTCAGGATAAGGGTGCAACTCTATTGCCTTAACAGGACATTTCTTAGCACAAAGTCCGCACTGAATACACTTTTTTTCATCAACAACTATTGGCCTCTGCCTTAATCTTCTTAAAATACTTTTTGAGGATTTTTCAGTAACAATTGGTTTTTCAAAATGTAAATTTGGAATTTTATCTATGCCTGCTAACTTAAATTTAAAACTACCAAGTTTTCTCCTCACAGCTTCCTTTATTACTAAAATTTGTTTTGGTTTATAACCAATTAATTTACTTGAAACAACATCTAAACTTACTGCATTTTTTGAAGCTAAAATATAACCTGCCTTTTTAGGTTTACCTGAAGTTGGGCCCTTACCTTCCATTCCAATCACCCCATCCATAATATTAATTTCTGGCTTTATACTCTGATAAATATCAACCAACAATTTAGAAAACTTTTTTTCTCCACTTGCTTTTTTGTGTAATTTCTGTTTCATTCCTCCAGGAATACAACCATAGAGATTCTTTATAGCTCCTGTATATTTAGTAAGCTGATGAGTTTTTAACTTAGGAATATTAATAATTAAATCAACATCCTTAACTGTTTTAGATATATAAAAATTTTTCAAGATTTTTGCTTTTGAATTTTTTATCTTGACTAATTTATCCTGTTCAAAAATAATCATTTTTCCATATTTTTTAGCAATCCTCTCAATTCCTGATTTTTTAAATGCATCATCTGTATTCATAAAAGAAGACTCTCCGATATAAATTTTACAATTATTCTTTTTCAAAATTTTACAAACTGCTTCGACAATAGAAGGATTTGTGAGAACAGCTATTGGATTTTTAGCATTACAGACTACAAGATTTGGCTTAATCAAAACCTTTTTTCTCTTTGGAAACTCAATCTCTGCTAATTTAAGGACTTTTTTAACTGCCTTATCTACCTCAGACTGTTTGTAAGTTTTACATTTTACTATGGCAACTTTCTCAGCTCTTTTTTTCATCATAATCTTGGATGCCCTGGACAGGATTTGAACCTGCGACCTATTGCTTTCTTCTTTTCCTCAAAAAGAGGAATGGGGGAAGAACTCTCCCTTTTCACTTAGAAGGCAATCGCTCTATCCAAGCTGAGCTACCAAGGCATATAAATCTAACCAAAAAACTATTTAAAAACTTTTTATTTTAATTATATGAAGAAATCCCTATCTTTTCTAATTTAGAAATTATAAAATTAGCTACCCTTTCAGGATTAGATATTCGTACAGCCTCCTCTAAAAAAGTTCCAAAATCATCAATCTTTATAGGTCCTTCATAATTCTCGACTCTTCTTCCAACCACACAATAAACTTGTCCGACACTATCAATATAAAAATTTAGTCCCTGCTTATTATTTCTATTTTCTCTCATAATATCACTAAGGGCTTAATCTTTTTATTCATTTCTATAAAAAATAATATATTAAATTTCTATGACATCTAAATCTTTAACCAAAAAAGAATTCTTAAAAATTTTCCTTGCATCATTTAAAATCTTTTTCATATTTTTATCATACCGTTGACTTATATGAGTTAAAATTAATTTCTTTGATTTTGATTTTTTTGCGATCTCTGCAGCCTGTTTTGCTGTCAAATGTTTATACTCTTTAGCTCTCTCCTCAAGCTCTGAAGCAAAACTGGATTCACAAATCAGTAAATCAGAACTTTTCACAAATTGAGCTATATTCTTATTCATAGAGGTGTCAAAAACAAAAGAAATCCTTTTATCTCCCTCTCTAAAAGTTAAATTCTTTGCCGAATATTTTTTTCCTCGATAAGTAATATTTTTACCTTGTTTTAATTTTTGCAATAAAGGTCCGAAGGGTAATTTTGATTTTTTTAACTTTTTTTTGTCAATTCTCGTCCGTCCTTTTTTAATAAAAGTGTAAGCATTACAGGGAATTCCATGAGTCATCTTTTTGGCTTCAAGATAAAAATCCTCTGTCTCAAAAAATTTTCCATTAACTTCTTCAACTTTAATAGGATACCCCTCTCTAAAAATAAATGTATTCAATAAACTTTTCATGAAAGTTTTAGTTCCTTTTGGACCATAAATAAAAAGTGTTTTTTTATATCCGCTTAAAGCTAAAGTTTGCAACAATCCAGGAATACCTAAAACATGATCTCCATGCCAATGGCTGATTAAAATCCGAGTTACTTTACAAGGATTCAATCTTGCTTTTCTGAACTGTCTTTGTGTTCCTTCCCCGCAATCTATCAAAATATTTTCTTTATTATAATTTAGTAAAATAGATGTAGGATTTCTCATAGCACTTGGAATTGCATCAGCAGTTCCTAAAAAAGTTATTTTTATCATTTAAAATAAAAGCTAAACCCATTTATAATATTTTTCTTAATAAAGAATTGTAATAAATCTATTTTGCCTTCAAAGCAGTAGAAGCCGGAGAAATAAAAATTATTGTATCCCCTCTCAAAAAAGTCAATCCAAGATTTCTTTTTATTTCATTATTTTGCATCTCTTTAATATTATCCAACACCAAGTTTATATGAATGTCAAAAGCTAACAAAGTTCCTACAAATTGTTTGTCACCTTTCAAATGCACCAAGACTTCTTTTCCCTTGGAGTTGTTTAATAAATCTAAAGGTCTTTCAATTCCATTAACCATAATTTAAATGTGTATAATTCATTTATAAATATTTCGTCTTTTAAACAGAAAGTTATTTAAATAAAAAATCAACTCATCTTAATAGAATAAAAATGAATAAAGGAAGAAAAAAATCTGGGGGGAAATATATCCAAAATAGGAAAAAAAAATTATATGAAATAATTGGACAAAAGAGAATTGTAAAAATAGGTGAAGATAAAAGAAAAGTAAAAAGAATAAAAAGCGGAAAGAAAAAAACATTCTTGCTTAAGGCAAAATTTGTGAATGTTCAAGGAACAAATAAAACTTCAAAAGTAGAAATAAAAAATGTTCTTGAAACTCCTTCAAATAGATTCTTAGCTAGACAGAATATAATAACTAAAGGGACAATTGTTGAAACAGAACTCGGAAAAGTTAAGATAACAAATCGTCCAACCCAAGAAGGAATTGTTAATGGAATTTTAGTTGAGTAATTTCCATGAAGAAAACTTCTTAAAAACATAAAATTTTTTACTATTAAAGCATAACTATAAAAAACAAAATCTTTATAAAGAGTTTAACTTTATAAAGTTTGCGTATAAATTAATTTTACTCTAAAATGACTTTTATAAAAAAATGCCCTGAATGTGGAAGTATAAATCTTACTTATGATGCACACTTGGGAGAAATCATTTGTAATGACTGTGGTCTTGTTATAGAAGAAAAGATGGTTGACACAGGGGTGGATTTCCAAGGAAAATCTGGCCAAGATGGAAAGAAAGGAAGGGGTGGAGCACCAATAAGTATGCAGAAATTTGATAAAGGTCTTACAACAAATGTTGGAGAGATTTCAGATATCTACAAATTAGAGCCAGGACAAACAAGAAAATTTTTAAGATTAAAAAAATGGCAGGAAAGAGTTTCTACAAGTATTGAAAGAAACCTCAGATTAGCGATGGCAGAATTAAGAGTTATTGCATCTTATCTTAATTTGCCAAACGTTGTAAGAGACGAAACATCAAGAATTTACAATTATGTTTTGCAAAGAGGTTTAGTGAGGGGGAGAAGTATGGAATCAGTAATTGCAGCTTGTTTGTATGCTGCATGTAGGTCATATAATATTCCACGAACATTAGATGAAATGGCAACAGCATCAGATGTTGAAAGAAAAGAAATAGGAAGAACTTATAGATTCATAATAAGAAAATTAGGAATTAAAGTAAAACAAAGCTCACCAAAAGATTATATTTCAAGATTCTCTTCGGTGCTTAAACTATCGCCAAGAACTCAAAATGATGCTCTAAAAGTATTAAAACAAGCAGAAGAAGTTGAATTAACTTCTGGAAGAGGTCCTGCAGGAATTGCAGCAGCAGCATTATATGTAGCAGCTTTAATAAATGATGAAAAGAAAACGCAGAGAGAGGTTGCAGACATAGCAGGAATAACAGAAGTAACAATAAGAAATAGATACAAAGAACTTATAGAAAAACTTAAATTAGAAGACAAAATAAAACAAAAAGAAGCTGATTCAAGAAAGAAGTGAATTTTTAATTCTAAACTTTTTTATAGTTGATTTATTTTGCTTAGAATATGGCAATACGAAAAGCAACTTTAAATGACTTGAAAGTAATTGATGAAATTTACCTTGAGGGAATGATTGATGGAAAAAAGTCAGAATTTCCTAGAAAAAGTAGAAAAGAAATTTTAAAAGAGCTTAATAAATATAAAAAAGAGAGATCGAATTCCTTAAGAGAAGATGTTAAGTTAAAAGGCGTGGAAGTTTTAGTTTATGAGATTGATAAGGGAGTTGTTGGCTTTGGTGTAGCATCTTTAAATGAAGGGAAAATGTGTAATTCAGAAATAAGTCTCATTTTTATAAAAGAGAGTTTTAGGGGAAAAGGTGTTGGAGGCAGGATAATGAGAGAACTCTTAAAATGGCTTAAGAAAAATCATTCCAAGAAAGTAGTTGTTTCAACAAGCGTGAAAAACCAAGCTTCAATAAAATTGAATAAAAAATTTGGATTTAAGGATGCTGCAATAATGATGGAAAAACAATTAAGATAATTCTAAACCTTTTTATATGATAATTCTCTAAGAAAGTTAGGCGGGGATGCCGGAGTGGTCAAACGGGATAGGTTTAGGTCCTATTGGCTTAGTGCCTACAAGGGTTCGAATCCTTTTCTCCGCATCCATATATTTTAACTTTATAATTACGACAATTGGAAATATTTATAAAGTATTTACTTCTAAAAAATTCATGACAAAAATAACAATTCAAGAATTAGTTGATCAAGATTCAGAAAGATATAAAGAAAAAATTGAAAAATTTTATGCTTCAGTAAATGGTTCTCAAAAAAAACCCAAAAAAAGATTAACAAATTTATTGGTTGCGGGAACACTTGCAGGAGCTGTAATAGTGTCTGGGTTAACAAGTTGTGATACTTTAGCAATAAGAAAGGATTCAAGTCCCTATGCTAATGGCGGAGAAGATTATACTCTTGTAAAAGATTTTAAGTTAGGAAAAATTAATGAAAATGATTCTAGATACCAAACAAAAGGGCTTGAGATATTTAGAGAAAAATATTTTGTAGCTAGAACAGACTTGGGAGATGCTATGTTTAAAAGAGACAAATCTGTTACAGAACATGCTTATAAAGTGCAAAAAGAAAAGATAACAAAAACAGCATCTATATCAAGGCCCTATATTCGGGAAAAAAGAATAACAGGAACAACATCTATACAATCTGGAGAAGGAGGATTATTCTTCATAGAGCCTGTAAAAACAGATAAAGGTTATGCAGATTGGGTATCAATAAAAAATAAAAAAGCGACTATTGAATATCCAAAAATAATCAAGAAAAAAGGAAATTTAGGAATATTTCACACAACAGAACAAGATTCTCAATTTGATATGGAATTTGCAGAAATCCCTGGCAAAGGACTTTGTTATATTATACAAGTAGAAGACAATGAGATGAATAAAAAAGGATTCTATAATATTTATTTGATCCCAGTTGATGAATCAAAAATAAGAATCAATCAAGAAGGAAAGATGATTATAGTAAATGAAGACCAAATATTAAGACCAAAATTCAAATGCTGGCAACAAATAAATAAAGCAATCTCAAAATTGGCTCTATCAGAAAGAACAAGAGCCAGAAAAGGTTTTGAAGACTTTGGAATGCGAGCAGATCAAACTGGAGATATTGATTGAGATTTATTAATTGACACTGTAGAATAATTCTTAAAAAGACGTAGGAAAATCGCCATGATTTTCTGCTTTAGTAATTTGTTTCTCCTTTAATAATGTCTTCAAATCTTCTATATTTATTTCATCTTTTCTATATTTAGTCTTAAAACTCTTCTCTCCACTTTTATCATGGAATCTACATTCTTCCTTAGTCAAAACTTCATCATCACAAAGTTCATTTATAAATCTCTTAATCTCATCACCAGATGAATATGTAGCTTTTCCACCATAGTTTTTATTTTTGAGAAGCGCGTCTATTTTTTTAAGGGCAGAATAATCAGCAGAATAATCAATTTCCCAAGTATAATCTCTTTTTCCTATTTCATCTTCAGAATCTCCAATATATCTAAATGCCCTATAAAAATACTGAAATGTCCCTTTAATAGGATAAGTTTTTAATTCTACTGGCCACCTACCAATACCGCCTCCAAAATCACTATAAAAGCGAACTTTATCTTTTTCATTATTTTCATATTCAGAAAATATTCCTACATGCTCTATATTATTAAAACTCAGAGGATACCATTGACTAAAAATAACTATGTCTCCTTTTTCTAATTCATCACTGTAAACTTCAACAAAATCATTTCTTTCTTCAAACTTTGTAAGTAAATAAGAAGCATCATCTCCTTTACCCAAACCCTCTTCAATAAAAGGTTTCACTCCAGCTTCATTTAAAACTTTTACAACAAAACTTGCACAAACCTTATCATAAACTTCCCTATCATACTGATCTGTTCTAAAATGATCATATTTAATATCTTCATAAGATTTTACTTTTTCCCAAATTTTATAACTTACAGATGTTTCTTTTTCAACTTCAGATTCTGCATCTTGCCCATTTTCTTTCTCATCAGTCTTACTAGTTTCATCTGGAACTGCCGTAGCCTTTTCTATCACAATACCTGCAGCAATTCTCGCCAACTCTCCATAAGCATTTCCTCTTAAGAACAATAAATTAGCCTTCTCACTATTAAGGAAAACTTTATCAAAATTATCATCAACCTTATCTATTGCTTCTTCAAATTCAGAGCCTTTAATTAGCTTCTCAACATCATCAATCACTTTCAAAGAATCATCTTCGCTAAGATAACCCTCTTTATTCCTTAAAATCTCAAGCTGATTTTTTGAAACATCTTCTAAAACATCTTCTTCTGTAGTTGTTGTTCTTATAACATTTTTAACACTTTTTGTATCAAGCCAACATTTCATTTTTTTATTATCACAATAACCTGCCTCTACCCATCTTGCCCCCTCGCCTCCTACATAAGCGTCTGTTCCTTTTCCAGGATTGTCAGTTGCACAAATCCTTATAATCCCCTTATTATAAATTGCAGGATTAACTATTTCTTCTGCTGCTCCCTGAATATTAGGGGTCAGTAAACTATAAGCACTTGCACTTCCTGCAATACATTCTGTCGCTGTTTTAATATCTGTCTCTCTTGCCTGACTTGCTATGTATTCATCCTTAATATAATTCACAGCAAAATCTGTTGAAACTTGTTTAAATCCACACTCTTCCTGATGATTAACCATAATGCACATTTCCTTATATCCAGAAGGAGCAGTAAAGTCCTTGGTTTCAGAAGCATATCCTCCAACTGAGATATATCCAGAAGCCACAATTCTTGCTGACGAAACATCCTGATAAAATGAACTTTCTGGAACCCCTTTCAAATATACCCTATAATAAACTCCAGAATCTTTTCCTGCAAAGATATGATAAAATACTTTATAGTGTGAAATTGGGGGGACTGTTGCAGACGTGAAAGGAATCTCATCAAATCTTCCATGGAATTGAGGAGGCGAATCTGGCTCTGTTAAAGAATCAAGCAAATTTCCTCCTTCAGGATAAACCCCTGAAACATACATTTTACAAAATTCTCCTCCTGCCTCTTCTGCTGTTCTTGCCTTAAATGCATTAAAAGAATTTGCAGCATAATACTGTGTAAAATAAGTTACAGATTTATCTGCATTATCCCAAGCACTTGCAACTCCTAAATATTCTCCTCCTCCACGGACATTTTGTCCTAACATCCATTCCATCATTTTAGGAATAGCTATCTTTGCTAAAGGAAGTGCTTGTCTCCACAAAAATTCGCACATATAAATACTATAAATCTCATCACAAATTCCAACCATCTCTCCAGTATCTAAACTATTTTGCAAACAATCTCTATAAGAAGTTTGAATAGAAAGCAGTCCATCAATTCCTGCTTTTATTCCTGTAAGACAAACAGGGATGTAAATTCCTTCTTTAAAGTTTGGCAAACATAATGCAATACTTCCAATTATTCCCGACTGAATAACATCTTTAACAGGATATGCTCCTCCAAAATCACATCTGCTTGAAGGACAAATAACAGGGTCACAAACATTGAAAAGTAATTGACAATCCTTTGGAGACATAAAATCCTGGCATTGCATATCTGGAATATCTACAGCAGGACTTCCAACCTTTAAATTAAAATCTCCATAACCAACATTAATATTAATTCTACTAACTCCTGATTTATATTGCCTTGAAGCCTGTTCAATTGCTTTTACTCCTGCTCCAACTCTTTTAAGAGCCTCTTCTCCTTCAAGTCCGGGAAATTGATTATAGGGTTGCCCTGTCCCTAAATTAACCATCTCACAAATATCATCTCCAACAGTCCTAAATTCTTCAATTCCATTACTTCCAACATTACATAAATAAAAACTAGTAACTCTTCCAGATTCATCATAAGCTCTTATACTTCCAAAAAGAGGTAAAGTCGGTTTTGTTGCAGAATACCATCCATTATTCAAATCAAAAGGAACAACTCCAGGAAGCCCTTTGTAAGGCTCTGTTTCATAATATCTAACAATAGGTACTGTCTCTCCTGAAGAAGATTTAAATTTATTTTGATAAGAGGTTCTGTCATATTTTTTAAAATAAGCATATAAATTTTTCATCTCTTCTTCTTTTTCTGAAACACTTCCATCAGTTTCATAAACTTTGTCTATCTGATATTGATTATTTTCTAAAAGCTCTAATTTCAAAACATATTCTTTATTGTGGTAGGTAATTACCTGAATAGGAGTTCCCTCTTCCATCCTCCCAAATCTTCCTTTACTAACAGTAGCTCCGTCATAAACTTCAATTTTTGTTCTTTCATCTGCAAAGGGTCTTATCCTGACATTCTTCAAGCCTTTTTTAGTTAATTCTTCTGAGAGAGTAGTTAATTTTAATGTTTCTCCAGAAGCTGCCTGAATTTCTGAAAGTTTTGAATAAAGTCTTTCTTGAGCACTCTTATCACCATCTTCAATCTGCATTAGTTCTAATTGAATTTGCCTTGCATCATTAAGACTTATTAAACTATATCCTTGCTTATCTACATTAAATACCTTGTAAATATTAGAAGTTTCTGAAACATCAACAGGACTTCCTTTACCAATTGGATCAGTTATTTCCCCTTTTTTAACCAGATCATCTCTAACAATTGGATAATAATTCTTCATCAGTGCCACAGTATCAACATGTGTTTCTGATAAAAATTTCTTTGTACTAATTCCCTTTTCTAATTCTTTAAATTTATTATTTTGTTCTTGCATATTTTTATATCTCATATCAACATCCTTGTCAATATTACCTGCTTCATTAACCATACATTGTTCTTGTGAACTATATGTACCATCACTGACTAAATCAGCACAACGTTCATACCATCCTCCTTTCCCCCTCATAACCTCTTGTCTTGCAATTGCTTTCCCGCCAGTATTTGCAAAAAGGTTCTTGATAGTCAGCATAGCGCCAACCCCTAAACAGGCTCCTTTCAACCCTTTGAGAACTTTTCTAAGACCTTCAGAAATTTCTGTCCATTGTTCAATTGTTTTATTCAGCTCCTCAATCATCTCTTTGGTTTTTTCAGGAGAAAGTTTTATGGCTCTCTTTTCAATTCCAATCTTAAAACTAAAATTCGCCTCTGTCCCAACATTATCAATATTAGGAATAACTGAAACTTTTGCTATTTTTTTAAGTTTTATTTTATCAACTCTAATTTGATACTTATTCTTCCCAATAATCTTATAATCTTTTAAATTAATTTTTAATTCCTCAGGTTTATAAGTAAGTTCCGCAACTACCCCAACATCTACATTACTAACATCAAATACAGCATAATCATCTCCCAATTCTTTTAAGGAAATAAATTCTGATTCAGAAACATCTCTTTTTTCGTCTTTTTGTAAAGTTCTCAAACCAGTATAATTTTTTCCAGCACCTTTAATAAATATTTCAACACTATATTCATCTAAGCCTGGCTCATAAATCCCTTCAAAAGAAATCTTTCTAAGCTTCCCACTAATCATAACACTTCTGCTTGCAATCTCAGAACTTGATAATTTATATTCATTATCACAATATTCTCTTAAGTTTTTGCCAGAATTTGAGTATCTCTCTTTGAATTCCTTACACAGCTCAACAACAGCCCTCTTCTGTTCTGTGTCTCTTGCAAGAAGTATTTTTTTATACAAAGCCTCTTCACCAGAAGTTATCTTCTCATTTTCAAAATACTCTATAGAAGAAAAACTGTCCATAATCGTCTCATAATCTTCCATTGCATTTTCATAATAGTCTTTATCATCAATCTCCTTATCTGGAGATTCTGCATACCCAATAATTGAAACTTTCTTTCCAGAAATATCCTGGGGAGAAGTAATCTCAATTTTCCCAGATTCAGAAAGATAAGTATACGATAAATAATTAATATTCATCCCCTTAGTAATAAGCTTCTGGATTAAAACCCCTGCACCAATATAAGCTTTTCCTACTGTTTTTAATATGTCTGCTGCTGCTATACCTGTCGTCCGCTCATGTGTAAAAAGTTTAACCAACGACCCTACATCAGAAATATCCCCCTCACTTAATTCGTTCTTTTTTTTCATTTCAACAAAATAAACATATAAATCTTCTCTCTTCTCTGTATTATCATAAGTTCCAATAAAACCCAAATAAACAGATCTTAAATCTTTAGTATCATATAACCAATCACCTGCTTTATATTTTTTTTCAACCCCATCAATACTTAGATTAACTTGTGGCTCAATCTTTAAATCAAAAGCCTTTTCACCACTACATTTAATAGTAACTTTTTGGGAAAGTCCTTTATTCTCCAAATTTTTAACCTGACATTTATTTTCTAAAAACCT
>SDBV01001832.1_pt1 | contig 31818 bp, 25 predicted proteins | sample 2277081 | NCBI WGS metagenome assembly SDBV01 (sample SAMN10402039, study PRJNA504765) | marine sediment metagenome | isolation source: marine sediment core GS10_PC15, 223 cmbsf | place: Arctic Ocean: Southern Knipovich Ridge | collected 2010 | reverse complement strand
CGTTCGCATCCGTCTGATTTCCATACCACGTCGTTGCATCCATTCGCGTAACATGGCAAACTTGGGCGCACAGCGCAACCCCACCTTTGGGGAAATTTTAGGTAGCGGAATATAAGGTTAACATAGTCCGGCAGGAGCCGTTGCGGAATTTTTGCCAACATGTAGGCGGATTGAACCGGGATTTCTCCGCGATCCACCATCTTCCGCATTTCGCCCCTGAGCCTTAGCAGCCCAAGCGTCTCGCGGACCCAACCGGGCGACTTGTGGACCAGGTGCGAGAGTTCATCGAACGTCATTTTCGGCCGCCGTGTCAATATCCGTTTCATCTGTCGGGCGAATTCCACCGGCTTGGTCTCCGGCCGAATCGCATTCGCCTGAATCTGCGCGGCCAGCGCCGCATCGTCAGAGACATTGTGCTTGATGATGCAGGGGATCGACTTTAGGTCCAACTCACGGGCGCAAGTATAACGGTATAGGCCGTCGATGATCTCGTACTTGTCATCATCCTTGGCCGAGCGGACCGCGATGGAATTCCAAAAGCCCTCCGCTTCAATCGAGTCGCGAAGTTCGAGGTACTCCACGGTGTCTCTATTGACCAGGCGAAGCATCGTGTGCGGTTCGACGATGCGGTCGATTGGAATGTTGGTTGTTCGGTCTTGCATATCTGGTTTTTCCCTACAGCAATTACAGTAAAGCGATTCGAGGGCACCTTTGTTTGGAACTTACCAAAACTTTCGCTGAAATTTCGTCCGGACGTGGCAAACGACGCGAAACGACGCGTCGTAATCACGCCAGCGTTGAACAATCTGGCGATTTCTGCACATTTCTCAAACAGATCGCCTCTCAAATCGCTTTACTGTAATTGCTGTAGGGGAAATCTGAGTCTTCATTCGCAAGATTCGCGTCCATGGCCCGCCGGCAATCGCTTCTCTGTGTCCATTGCTCCTCATCCTGTGGAAGGCACTATGCCCACCGTCACCGAATCATTACGATCTTTTCTTCAGGCCCGTCGCGCGGCGCATAACGGTCCCGATTTGCTGGACCGCTGGACACCGGGGATGGAAACCCAAGTCAATGTCGCGGCCGGCAAAGGCGAGCCGGTTGCCGGAAAACGGAATACCTTCACTGACGGGCTGGACGAGTGGTGGAACATCCGCATTCCCAAGAACGCGAACAGTGATCCTGAGTTCCGCGACTACAAAATGAAATGGCCGCTGGACCTTCATGCTACCGCAATCGGCTGCACCGGTTGGGACTGGCAGGACCGCCGCTCCCGCTGGGTCGGGTTCGACTTCGACAGTATTACCGGGCACGCGGCCGGGATCGGCGTCACCGACGAAGAACTCGACCGCATCCGCGAGATGGCCGGGGCATTGCCGTATGTCGAAGTCAGGCGGAGCACCGGTGGTAACGGCCTGCATTTGTATGTCTACTTCGATGATGGAGGTATTCCGACGAGCAATCACACCGAGCATGCCGCGCTTGCCCGAGCCGTGCTTGGCATGATGGCCAGCGAGACGGGTTTCGATTTCGCCTCGCAGATAGACTGTTGCGGCGGCCTGCTCTGGATTTGGGCACGCAAGATGACCTCGGAGAACAGGGGGTTGGAACGGCTCAACGCAGCCGGAAAGGCGCTGTCAATGTCCGACCTGCCGGCAAACTGGCACGACCACATCGAGGTGGTGACTCGCCAGCGAGCGAAGGTTCGCGTCCGGTCGGTCGCCGACGAACATCTTGATCCGTTCGAGGCATTGGCTTCATCGCGCACCGCCGTACCGTTGGATGACAAGCACAAGGATCTCATCGACGAACTGACATGTAGCGACTATTCGACCGTTTGGACGACGGACCATCATTTGTTGCAGACGCACACGAAGGCCCTGGCGAACTTCATCGACGACCCTGAGAAAAGTCGCGAGTTGGGACTGAAGGGCATTTTCAAGACGATCTCCGAGGGCAACGACCGGGCAACACCAAACTGTTTCATGTTCGCGTTGCCCGGCGGTGCATGGCGGGTCTACCGCTTTTCGCCCGGCATCGCCGAGGCAGAGACATGGCAGCAGGACGGCGAGGGGTGGACGTGCTGCTACTTCAATCGCTTGCCCGATCTGGCCCTCGCGTCTCGCATGGCGGGTGGGGCCGAAACGTCCCGCAACGGCGGCGGTTTCGTCTTCAATCAGGCCGCCGACGCCGTGAAAGCGGCCGAAGCCATTGGTCAAAAGATCGAGTTGCCGGATAAGTGGCTCGACTGTGAAGTGCAGTTGAAGAAAACCAAGAACGGTCGACTTGCGGCGATGGTCAAGGAGCCAGAGGGCAAGAAGGGTCAGAGCGCCGAGAGTCCCGGCGAAGGTTGGGTGAAACATCGTGGCGGTTGGTGGGAACAGTTCTTCAACGCGCGAACCGAGCCGAAGGAGGAGGAACTCGGGCTCAGCGAACACGACAATATTCTACGCTGCCTATACACGCCGGCCGGTCGTCGCGCCGGTTGGGTGGGCAAAATTCTCAACGGTCACTGGGTTTGGCAACCCAAGGACGACGTGAAATCTACCCTTCTGGCGCTGGGCCACAAGAAGGCCGAAGCGGAGATTATTGTAGGCGGGGCGATTCTGAAGGCGTGGAAACTGGTCAACCTGCCGTTCCAGCCCGAGTACCCCGGCAATCGGTGCTGGAACCTCGAAGCCGCCCAGTACCGGTATCAACCAGTCGAAATGGTCGACGACCGGGTCCCTCACCATCCGCACTGGGACAAGATTCTCCAACATATTGGCCAAGATCTCACCCCAGCGCTGCGCAAGCTGCCTTGGGCCGAAAGGGCCAATATCAAGTCTGGGGCCGACTACTTGCTTGCATGGGCTGCTTGCATGTTGCGAGATCCCTTCGAGCCGTTGCCGTATCTCTTTCTCTTCGGCCCGGAGAATAGCGGCAAGTCGATCTTGCACGAAGCGCTCGGCCTTTTAATGACCGCCGGTGTCGTGTTCGCCGACCGAGCGCTGACAAGCAAGAACGACTTCAACGGCGAGCTTTCCAATGCGATCCTCTGCGTGGTCGAGGAGAAAAATATCAGCATCGCCGGGCAGACCGCCCACAACCGCATCAAGAAATGGGTGACGGGCAAGACGATATCAATTCGCAAAATGCGAAGGGAGAGCTACTCCCAACCCAACACGACGCATTGGATTCAATGCGCCAACCGCAAGGAGGCCTGCCCCATCTTTCCCGGCGATACGCGCATCACGATGATTTACGTGCCCGATCTGGTCGAAGAAATCCCCAAGAAGACTCTGTTGGCCAGACTCGAAGAGGAATCTCCACACTTCATGCGGACGCTCATGGACCTGCAACTACCGCCGGTCGCCGGGCGGCTGCGACTGCCGGTTGTGACGACCGATCGCAAGCAGCAGGCCGAACAACTTGCCAAAAGCGCATTGGAAGATTTTCTCTGCGAGCATTGCCACGACGTTCCGGGGGAAAGGATACCATTCGCGGAATTCCATGAAGCGTTCCTCAAATGGCTCTCACCACCTCAGCGTCATGAGTGGAGCAAGATCAAAACTTCTCGTGCCATGCCACCGCAGTTTCCGATTGGCGCGGGCGAAAGCAACAAGAAATTCATCGGCAATATCGCCTGGGAAAAGCCGAGCACGCTGCCACCGGACGCCCAACACCTCGTGTCAGTCAACGGGAAACTGCTCCTCGAAGACAATTGAACTCTCTCATCTTCTTCTCCTCCTCCTTATTTCTCACTTTATCGCCCGCCGATGGGCACTGGCCCCACCTCGGCGACACAAACCTTATTTAAGAGGTAATCCCATGTCCACGACAAATGCGACATTCACGATCGGTCTAGGCCATTACAAACGCACGGGAAAGGATTCATTTGCCAACTTCCTCGTCGAGGCGTGTCGCGAGCGCGACCCAAGCTTCGCCATCGGAAAGCGTTCATTCGCCTACAAACTGAAGCAGGTTTGCCACGATCTCTACGGCTGGGCCGGGCTCCGCGAGCCGGAATTTTACGAGTTCCGTGAAGGTGAACAGTACCGCGAAGTCATTCTGCCCGAGATCGGCAAGAGCCCCCGGCAAATCTGGATTGACATGGGTACCAAGGCCGTTCGCCGCCACGTTTACGAACCGACATGGCTTGATTATCTGCTTAAAGGCCAGCACGACCTCGACGTGATGGTCATCCCCGACGTCCGTTTCCCCAACGAAGCCGAGGCGATCCGCGAGTCAGGCGGCGTGCTGGTAAAAATCGTTCGCCCTGGCTTCGGTCCCGGCCCCGATGTAGCCGATCGGGCATTGCTTGGGTACGACGAATGGGACTACGTGATCGGCGGCGACGCCGGCAGCAGCGAGTCATTGTCGAGGCTTCGCATCTGGGCAGATTGCTTTGCCCGATGGCTGGTTGGTGGTGAACCTCGCCCCGAGCAGTCACCGGAAGACCGAGCCGCGAACCTCAAAGCGGAGATTACCGCCCATGCCTAGAATCTATAACGGCCTTGTTGCCTTGAACGGCAACCTGCTGGCGTCAGTCGATCTGGAAACAACCGGTCGGCGTCCCGGCCACCATGAAATAATCCAAATCGCCGTGGTGCCACTCGACTCCGACATCCGGCCTCTGGAAGGCGTTCGACCGTTTTATCACAACATCCGTCCACTCCACCCCCAGCGAGCGGAAAGCGAGGCCACGCAGATTCACGGCCTCAAGCTCGAAGACCTAATCCTCCACGCCCCGCACCCCGGCAAGGTGGCCGACCTGCTGCGCGAATGGTGGGAACGCCTCGACCTCCCCGCCAGCAAAACCCTCGTCCCCCTGGCCCACAACTGGGCCTTCGAGTCGGCCTTCCTAAACGCCTGGCTAGGCATCGACGAGAAGCAAACCCTCTTTCACTCCCACGCCCGCGACGCTTTCCTGCTGGCATTGTCCCTGAACGACCGCGCCGCCTTTGCTGGCGAGAAACTCCTCTTCAATAAGGTCGGCCTCGGCTCCCTCTGCAGCAGATTTCACGTCACAAATGAGAATCCTCACGACGCCCTCTCCGATGCCCTGGCAGAGGCCGAGGTCTACCGCTCGATGGTGACGATGGACCTGTTCTAACCACTTGGCTTAGGGCTACTACCAGGACTGGCCTGTGCTACAACATTGTGATACACTGCCTGATGGCGTCCAAGAATACGGTCGTTTGTTGACATGTCTCACGCCCTACGGGTACTTGGGACTATCCGTCGATTGTTAGTAGTCTCACGCTGCAGGGATATGCGGTGGTGTGTTTGACCTGCTTCCCGTTTCCTGCCCCATCCGCTTCGTCTTTGAGCCATGATGCAACGCCGTGGCTAGACGCACAGACTCGACGCCCAATAGCGGGTCGATCTCCTCGGAATCAATCAAACCCCTAGACTTCACTCAATACTGGTCCGCTGAATTTGCGAACGGGCAGACCTGGATCATGAGAATAAGGCGGCCGCTACAAGCCGGTAGCGGCCGCCTTTTGGACGTGGGAGCATTCGTGCAAACCCACACCGTTTTCCAAGTCAGATATTCTTATACCAGATACAGATTGTCGATGCCTTCCACCATCAGGATGTCGAATTGGTCGTAGTATACGTCGTCCGTGAAGCCGTCTATGGCGAAGAGGAAGTCGGCGCCTAAGCCGCCCACCATCTTGTCGCTGCCGGCGCCACCATTGAGGTAGTCGCCGCCGTCATCGCCAAACAGGGCGTCCGCGCCGTCGCCGCCGAAGAGATAATCGTTGCCGGCTCCGCCGTGGAGTTCATCGTTGCCGAGTTGACCCCAGAGCCAATCATTGCCAAGACCGCCTTGCAATAGATCGTTGCCGCCGCCGCCCTTGATCCGGTCCGAGCCCGATCCGCCTCGGATGGTATCATTTCCGGTCCCGCCATCGATCGTGTCGTTGCCGAGCATGCCGGAAATTACGTCGTTACCGGCTCCGCCGTAGATGCGGTCGTTGTATGTTGCCCAAGATATTGATCGGAGACTGGCCGCCGGCACAATGTCGAACGGATCGCCGATAATCGAATCGTTACCGGCGCCCCCGTAGATCACATCGCTACCGACACCGCCTTGTATGCGGTCGTCACCCGATCCGCCGTAGATACGGTCGTTGCCGGCGCCGCCGTCGATTACGTCGCTGCCCGATCCGCCGTAGATACGGTCGTTGCCGGCGCCGCCGTCGATCTTGTCCTGGCCGTACATGCCGCGGATCGTGTCGTTGCCGGTCCCGCCCGTGATCGTGTCATTGCCACGCAAAGGCACCACATCGGCCACTGCCACCTGGACGCCCACGGCCTTGACGCCCACGGCCTTGACGCCAAGCGGCGTAATCGCATTTACGGACACCGGATTAAGCACCGGAATGATATCTCTCGGATCACCGGTGATGTAATCGTTGCCGGCGCCGCCGTCAATTTGGTCGCTACCCCAGCCGCCTTGTATGCGGTCATCACCGGAGCCGCCGTCAATTTTGTCGTTGCCGGAGCCGCCGTCAATTTTGTCGTTGCCAAACATGCCGCGGATCGTGTCGTTGCCGGTCCCGCCCGTAATCGTGTCATTACCGCCGAGCGGTATCGCTTCGGCCACCGCGCCTTGGGCGTCCAATATCTCGCCGTCAAGCGGCGTAATCACACCCACGGCGACCGGCCTATGCACCGGCGTGATGTCTCTTGGATCGCCGACGATGTAATCGTTGCCGGCGCCGCCGTTAAGTATATCGTCGCCCCAGCCCCCCAGGATCGTATCGTTGCCCCGTCCTCCATTGATCGTATCGTTGCCGAACCCGCCATCGATACGGTCGGCGCCGCCGCCACCGTTGATCGTGTCGTTGCCGGCGCCGCCGCTAAGCGAAGTTGTCTGTCTAACGCTGTCGTCAAAGTCGATTACATCGTCTCCGCCGCCGCCTGAAACGTTGATGTGCGAAATATCGTCGTTCGATAAGGTCAGGCTCACGCCGTTAACGACCACGGTGAGAAGATCGTCTTGGACGTAGGCCGAAATTTGGTCTGCCGCGTCGCTGCCGGTAATGGTCAAAACACCATCGTCCATAAGCGAAATGGCGCTGAGCATGTCGCGGGACTCCAGCGACTCCATGCGGAACTTGCGATTTCTTCGCGAGTTGATCCTAGAGCGAGAAGAGCCTCTGTTTTTGGAATTGGATTTGCGGGTAAACATCATTGGTCTCCAGCTGATTCGGGAAAATTGAAAAGTGTCCGTTTGCACGTGTTGCACGTGTTGGAGCCATAAGAGCAACTGCCGTGCCATGATTTTTTTTCTGGACCCGTTGTAGAAGTATTTCCGTATATTGTTTTGTACAAACAGGTTGCGTCTCCTTGTGTATTACTGGCCTAGCCGCGGCATACCCCCGCCGGCGCCTTGCGAATGGGCGCTTGCTTGCAGGCGCGCCCTGAAAAGGTACACTAGATAAATGGCCACTGCGGCCGACATTCCCCACCGCTATTAGCCGAGGAGATTTGCACGTGAAACACTATCTGGTTCTCGTCAACGGTCCGGCGTCAGGGGCATCGGTCGACCTCCATCAAGACGGTACGCCGTTGACGATCGGCCGCGACGTGTCGCGTGACTTTCCCCTGGACGACCACCTGGCGTCGCGTCTGCACGCACGCGTCTGGTTCGACGGCCAGTCGTGGCAGATCGAAGACTGTGGCAGCCGTAACGGTACCACCGTAAACTCGCAGGTGATCAGCCGCTCTGTGTTGGAAGCGGGCGATCTTATCCGCATCGGCGACTGCCTAATCATCTTCCTGAGCGAAGCCGATGAAGCGGATGCGTGGAACCTGTCGCCGTCGGTGGTTGCCGCCAGCACAAGCGTGCTCCGCATCCCTTCGCCCAACCAGCGTGCCGAACTGCTGGAAGAGTTGCGCGCCGATACGTCGAGTCGACCGGTGCGTTTGCTCTCGGTTCTATACCGTTTGACCACCACGCTGTATGCCCAGTCGGACGTCGAGCAATTGGCGCGTCTGGCCATCGAAACATTACGCGAGGCGATCGATGCCGAAGTGGTCAACCTCTGGCTGGCCGACGTCGACGGGCGGTTGCGTCGCTACGGCGAGTCGGCGTCGCGAAAGACTCGCGACGGCGACGGCCATCTGCTGGCCAGCATTGCGGTAGAGAAGGACGAGGCCATGTTGATGGGTCTGCACGAGTCACCCGCGGAGTGCAACGACGTACGCAACGCCGAGCGCGGCGATAAGCACAACGGCGGCGCACCGAGTCGGTCAGCGATCGCGGTGCCCATCCCCGCCAGGCAACGGCCCCGTGGTGCTTTCGAGTGCTTTCACGCCGTAACGGATAGCGGTTTCGGGCGCGATGACTTGGAGTTTGCCGTGGCCGTGGCTCACCAGTTCGGCATGGCCTTGGAGAATCTCGAACATCGCATGGAATTGGAGCAGACCAACGAACAGTTGCGCGTGCGGTTGGCAGCTCAGACACGGCTGCAAGGCAATAGCCCGCAAATGCGAGAGTTGCTCGACCAGGTCGCTCGGGTTGCGCCTACGACTTCGACCGTGTTGGTTCTGGGCGAAAGCGGAACCGGCAAGGAACTCGTCTCGCAGATGATCCACGAACTCAGCCCGCGCTCGGCCGGTCCCTTCGTGACCGTTAATTGTGCCGCCTTTAGCGAGTCGCTTTTGGAGAGCGAACTGTTCGGCCACGAGCCGGGCGCATTCACGGGCGCCCAGCAACGGCGGCTGGGGCAATTCGAGCGGGCGCATCGCGGTACTATCTTCCTCGACGAGATTGGCGAGACCAGTCCCGCCTGTCAGGCCAAGTTGCTGAGGCTGCTGGAAGGACATCCCTTTGAACGCCTGGGTGGCGGTGAAGCGATTTGCGTCGACGTGCGGATTGTGGCGGCAACGCACCGCGACCTGCCCGAGTTGATGAAGGCCGGTCGCTTTCGCGAAGACCTCTACTACCGGCTGCGCGTGATCGAACTGTGTGTGCCGGCGTTACGCGAGCGGGGCGAAGATATCTTGCAACTGGCTGTCCACTTTCTGCAGCAGTATCGCCGCGAAACGGGACGCGGCCCACGCCGTTTTTCGCCCCAGGCCGCCGCGGCCATCACTGCCCACGACTGGCCCGGAAACGTTCGCGAACTGAAGAATGTAGTGGAGCGGGTTATCGTTCTCGGTCGCGGCGAAGAGATCAGCGTCGAGGATCTGGGCTTGCCACGCAAGGATGATGCTGCGGTTGGTGAATCGCAACTGGTCTCGCTGGAAGAGGCCCAGCAGCGCTATATCCGCAACGTCCTCCGCTCGGTCGACGGCAACAAAACCAAAGCCTGCAAGATTTTACGCATCGGTCGTGGTACGCTCTACAAGAAGCTGGACCGCTAAATTCACCCCCCTGCCGAGTGTATTCGGATGGTTTCTTGCCGGCTGTAAGTCTGGTTTTGCGCGTGGTATGAGTTGCAAAGGTCCAGGGGCAACTGGTGGGGGGGTATATCGATTCGAGTGGATATATCTTTGTTGCTATTTCCGCCCGATTAGATTAACATGGAACAATCGGCCGGTTTCTTAGGGACGAGTGTTTGTTGGCTGTTCAGTGACATGATAGTCCAACCGGCTATTGCTTTTCGAGGTCCCGTATAAGCTCGCTCTGGGTCGCGACGAAGGTAGGGAACACATGTCTAAGACGCACCGCCGCTTTGAACAGTTAGAGCCCCGGTTTCTCCTCTCAAGTACCGGGATCATCAATGGCAGCTTTGCCGCCGTGAGTACACGATTGGTTTCTTCCGCACAGGCGCCCTTGTCTCCACCGGCCGTGGAGTCGAAAGAGCCTACGGCTGATTCGCAAGTCGCACTGTCGAGCGTTTCGCGGCAAGTTGTTGAGAATCCGATTATTGAGAACTCGGATGTCGTCGTAACTGAAGTTAACGAAGTCGAAGTTATTGCCGTAGTTGACAAAGTCGAAGTAGTGGCGTCGAGCAGTAAGACTCGAAGCCTTGAGCCCGTAGTGTCGATCGAACCGGTCGTGTCGATCGATGCAACATCCGACGGCACTGTAACGTTCGTAACCGACGACGTGGCCGTGAAGGAATCAGTGTCCGTTGTGTCGCCCGATACCACGCCAATGCTTTCTGACGCGCGTATCAGTTTAGACAAGCCTATCAAGAAGGTTGTGGTAAAGCCTTCGCCGACGCTCGTCGCGGTTGCGGAACCGAAGGTCGCGATCGAGACGTACGACGTCGATCTCTCTGAGGACCGCTCAGGACAGCGGTCGCTCTCTGAGGCCGAAGCAACCGCGGAAGTGGTGGAGAAGATCAAACCCACGACGACCGACCAGGCTCAAGACGGCGAGTCGGCGACGGACCGTGCCGATGTTTCCGACGAGCAAGAGGCGGACAAGGACGAAGGCCGGGCTCAAGTCGATACCGCTACTCCCGGCAGTGAGCTTGGGAACGCACACAAGGCGTGGCTGGCCATTGAGCAGGAGTTGGACACCTCTGGAAAAACGGCTTCCAACGAACATGATCCCGACGCGAGACTTCACGGACAGACGCCGGCGGAAGCGAATTCGAACGTCGCGCCCCAGACGCAGGCGGCCGTTGCCACTAGTTCGCACACGGATTCGCGGAATGCCTCGAGTCAGGCCGACCAAGGAATTCCCTTCACTAGGGCCGCTGACAGCGTGTTCTCCGAAGAGCAATCTGAATCAGGCTACCAATGGGCCGCGTCGGGGACGCTCCCACCAGCGGAGGGCGTGCTGCTATTGGTGACGATCGGAAAACCGTTGACCCGTCTGGCCGCCGGCGACGGATGCGTCGATGTTGCCAACGTAGATTACGGCTTGTCCGCCGCGCGTACCACCATTGACCGCTCGCGTCGCAATCGCCGCAAGACAGCCGAAGCACGTGATCGATGGCAGCGTCGCGGAGACGCTCGGGAATTGACCTGGCTTCCGCCCGAAGAATTGCCAATCGACGTTTTGCCCGAGACTATGGAACCGCCGCAAGAGCAGGCCGTGGATCAGCGCTCGGCGGCGGAGCCGATTGCGGCTCGTCTGGCCGATCTGGCGATTTCCTCACACCTGGACGTTGCCCGGCCGGAGGATCGACGCGAATCGTCCGTGTCGTGGCTGTCCACACAGCCGCACTCGGTCGCTTGGGACGGCTACGGGGTGCTGGGCGGCGTCGCCGTGGTGACGCTAAGTGGAACCATTTCTGCTTTGGCCGTCGACCGCTACCGTCGCACACATGAACAATCTGGCCGCGTGAAGCTTCTGGCGCCGGTCTATACCGGTCGCACGTTGTCCCGGGCTTAGCGATTCTTGTTTAGTTGTTCAAGATTCTGTCGTGCCGCTTCGGACTGAGGATCGATCTTGAGTGCGTGTTCCAAGTCTTCCCGCGCGCCTTTGCGATCGTCAAGAGCTTCACGGGTAGCGGCGCGATTGGAGTAGACTTCGGCCGTTTGGTATCCAAGTTCGATTGCCTGATCAAAAGAGCGGCGGGCGGCGTCATATCGTTGCAACTGAAATTGTATCACGCCCAGGTTTGCGCGTGCTTCGGCCAACTTGGGATCCAGGCGGACGGCCTCTTGCAGATTTTTTTCGGCCAAGGCGTAGCGTCCACGTTTTGTGTAGATCAGACCCAGGTTGTGATACGGCCATGCGAAGTCCCGCCGCAGCCCGATGCAGATGCCATAGTCGGCGATCGCTTCGTCATCGCGCTGGGCTCGCTCGCAACAATGAGCGTGCAGGAATCGTGCCCAGAAGCGGGGAGGTTGGTCGTCCGGCCGTTTTTGCAAGGCCGTTTCCTGGCACTCGATGGCCGTGGTGAACTCGCCTCGTTGCGCCGCGATCACTCCCGCGAGATAGTAGTCGAACTCGCCGGCCGCCGCAGCGACAAGCCGGGCGGTTTCCACCCGGCCCGGCCGTTTTTGCTGGACGTGACGCCGGAGGAGTTCGATCGGTGGGGCGTTTCGATAAATTGCCGGTACGCGAGCGAGCAGATCGAGCATATTTACTGCCCGAGAGTCAAAAGACGCCGCGTCCGTCTTCTCCTCCTCCATGGCAATGACTCGGACCGCCAGCAACTCCGTAATATCTTCGGCCACCCGGATGCGGTCGGCGGGATCGAGCCGACGGTAATGCGGCAACTGTTCCCAGTCATTGCCATCGAGCACCCCGTAGACTTCCAGCGGATCCGCTACGAGATCCCAAGCATCTTTTGAACTCGACCGCCCGAAAGTGGCGACACGTCGCGCGTCGGCCAGTTGTTCGAACCGCTGCAACTCGGATCGTGCCACGCGCGCCACCAGCGTGGCCAGTTGTTCGTTCAACGCGTCGCGTCGCGCCACGGTAAAGCGCTCGGGCAGAACCACATTGGGCCGTATAATAGCGCTCTGCGCGGCCATTAAGTTTTGGGCCGCAATTTGGCTGCGCCCGGCGTCGGTCGCCGCGGCTGCTTCGGCCACGAGACTTTCGGCGCGGTTGAAGCGTCGCAGATCACGCCATCCGCCGTAGATGGCCAGGGCCGCCAGCAGCACGGCAACCGTTACCGCGACAGTGAGTGCCTTGGGGTGACGTCGCATCCATTTGGCCAGCCGTTCGCGAGGGCTGGGATCGCGGGCCACAGCCAGCGCGCGGTGCTCCTGCAACCTTTGCAGATCGTCGGCCAACTCCGCGGCGGATTGATAGCGATCTTGCGGCAAGGGGGCCAGACACTTCCGCAAGATCGAGCGCAGTCCGGGCGTGACCCCTGGCAGTGGTGACGGCAATTGTGGAGTGCCTTGCAGTCGCGAGGCGGTCAACTGTCGGATCGTGGCCGGCGTGGCGGACGATGTCTCGCCATGTGGCCAGGGATGGCGGCCGGACAAGAGTTCAAAAAAGACGACCCCCAGGCCGTAGACGTCGGACCGCTGGTCGACCTCCGCGGCCGAGCCGGACACGTCGGCTTGCAGCGCGGCCAGATGCTCCGGTGCCATGTAGGCCAGCGTGCCGCCCAGCGAGGTCTCGTCGGGCTTCGAGCGGCCGGTGCGTCGCGCGGCAACATTGAAATCCATCAACAGCGCCCGGCCGGCCAGATCGATCAAAATGTTGGCAGGCTTAATGTCGCGGTGCATGACGCCCTGCTCGTGCGAGTGTTGCAGTGCCCGCGCCAGCCCCAAGACCATGCGGCACATGGCCGGCACGAAACGCAATGCCGCAAACTCATCCCGCCCGCCGAGATCCTTGCGGCCGGGCAGACTGGCCGTTTGCTCATCGAGCCAGGCGAGCAGATCTTTTCCCCGCCACGTGGCCGTATCGATCTCGTTGCGATGAGACATCCAGTCGGCCAGAGTCTTGCCGGGCACGTAACGCATGGCCAGCAGCGTGCGACCGGAGACGGTCTGCTCGCTGAAGACTGAAGCGATGTGCGGATGCTCAAGTTGGGCAAGTGTCCTACCTTCCGCACCCAAGACACGAGAGACCTTCAGCACCACCCGCCGCTCGAGTGAGATCTGCTTGGCCAAATAAACACGCGCGTAACTACCGACACCCAGCAAACACTCGATCTCGAAGTCATCTAACACGCTGCCGGGGTCAAAGTCTAGAGAAACCGAGTCGAGCGAAACCACGGGTTCGTCCTCCGCGTTCGGCACGTAGGCGTGAGTGGAAAACTCGGACCGGAGGCGGTTAATCTGGGCCGGGAAACGCCGCGCGTATTCTTCCAGATCAAGCGATTCGCCTTGGTTGAGTCGGGCATGGTATTCGGCAACAATCAGCTCAGAGGGTAGATCATCCGCCCCACCCAATTCCGCAAAGCGAGCGAGATAGTCTTCCAGCCGCGCGGTTTGGCCCGCCCGTAGGCGCTCGGCCAGATCGACGGCAATCAGCTTCTCAAGCAGAGCGATACGCTGCGGCTGGTCAGACGCCGGCAAAAAGGCACCGATCTCAGGCGGCGGGCCTTGACGCCACTGGGTCATATAGCGGGCCAGGACGGCTTCGACTGATGTGAACGTCTTATCACCACCAACCTTATCGCCAAAGGGTGATGACTCGTTTGGTTGAGAAGTGTTTTCGTGCGACATGATATTTCTATTATCGTCGCTTGCCGGCTTCGGGGCAAGAACATCCTCACTGGATGTAAATACTTGTTGCCATTGAATTTCGGCCCAGACGCCGACTGTAATATATATGCTCTGACGGTACCAGTATACCATTTTTCGCCGCCGGCCGCAGAAGTCCATACCAAGCTTCGCCGTGAAACTGAAACACATTTTGCGTGGCGAATGGTGCTTGGTCCATGTGGCGGAGATCCGAATAATGAGACCCTATCCGATGTCGCTTGAGATGCCGTCGTCACTCCGAGAAAACCTTCCTTTGACGCCACATCTCCTTGCGGATGCCGTGATTGCATCATGGCAGTCGAGCGGAAGTCCCAAATTGCCGTGTCTTTATCAAAACGTCGAAAACTCATGAAAATGGGGCGCTAGTAGGACACGACCGGATGAGACCATTATCCACCAGCCGAAGGGTGACCGTTGTCAAATGGTTCCAGACGCCTCCGAGGCCGGAGTGCTCAGGACAGTCACCACATCCCAATAATGCTGGGCGACCGCTTTGCGTGCCTCGGTCCGACAAACGAATGTCACTAGCTTAAGCTTTTTGTGCGCGCAACCGCCTGCTTATCACTTCACTAAATCGCCTATCTTGACGCCCAGCGCTTCGGCTACAGCGAACACGGTCGAAATGCGCGGGTCTTACGTGCTTAAGCTAGCGACATTCGTCCGACAAACCGACGCGTCTTAGATCAAGCCCACACCACACGCTCAAGTCAGTCCAGCAGTCTCGAATTCGTTCGTTTGCAGGAATGCCCGAGATTCATCGCCCCCGTCAACCGAACGAGGATTCCGTCAGGTAACGCTCGTGCCCCCGGACTCAACGCTGCTGCCTCCACTCCCGACTCCATCCCTGACAATACGATCCGCAGCTTCTCCGAAGCCGTCCACCGGCGACGCTTTCCTTTTTTACTCATGGTCTTCCTCCTTCTGGGGAATATCTTACCCCGGTCAGAGAAGACCGTCACCTACCTTAGACTCTGTGCCATTTGGCTTGAAACACTACAGTAATACATTGAGAAAGCGCGGAACGGCCCTGGGAAAATCTTGGGGGATGTGACAGCGCGGTGTCACATCATGGTTTCTTGAGCGTTTTTTCTCAAACCTCTGTCTTCCGCATAATCCCGAAGTTCGCAGTACATTTCTTCTCCGGCGCTGAAAAAAGTCACCATTTTCGCGCACGCAGTGGCTGTTTGGTGTGTATTGCTAATAGTCCGACAGCATTGCAACAAACAGTTGCCCCAAAACGTGCATGGATGTGGGACTTGAGGACTGCTTGCCGGCGGCCGTCTCCGGCACCTACCAACAAGCCTCTGTCACAGTTGACAAAGGCCCTGCCCATTATTCTACCTCCAGGAGCAGTCCATGAGCATATTGGAAACCGAGGTACACGGCGATGTCACTAGCGAAGAGCTTCTGGCTGAGTTCGCGACGACCCAATCCGCAAGCGTGTTTGAGGAGCTATACAATCGCCACAGAGACGAAGTCTTCAGCCTTACGCTGAAGTTCTTGCGTGACCCTAATGACGCCGAAGACGTGACTCAAGAAGTATTCCTTCGAGTCCACCAGCATCCCGACACCTACGATCCAGAAAGACCGGTTCGGCCGTGGTTGTTGCAAGCCGCCGCCAATCAAGCGATAAATTACCGAGAGAGAGTGAAGACGAGGGCAGAGACTGACGATGGCCTCGCCGAGGATGTGCTCGACCATCGAGGAGTGTCTCCGCCCGAGAACGCGATTCAGCAGGAAGTGGAGATCCGCGTTCGAGAACTCGTGGCCAAGCTCCCTGAAATCGAGCGGCAGATCATTCACATGCTGCATTATGAGGAGTTGACGTATCAGGAGATGGCGGAAAAACTCGGCATTTCAGTGGGCGACGTCAAGAACCGAAACCGCCGTGCAATGGGATCGCTGCGTTGGATGTTATGCCAGGACGTCGATTCCAATTTGGCGGAAGAATCGGTAGCCTAACGCACTTGGCCCTGCGTGATGTCAATATCGACGCCGATCACGCGGCCTGGTGAAATAGCAACTGCCCTGGCAAAGATCACCCGCCCAGAGCGTCGAAAGGTTGATTCCCAATGTTTCGCTTCGCCCATCAGGAACACGTTTTTCGTCTCCCCGGCAACGCGCTGGCGGTCGTCGGGATCAATGAGGTGCAGGTACTCGGGAAAGGTCCTGGGTGGCCTGGCGACCGCGAACAGTTTCACCCACTCAGAAGACACTACGATCTCGGCGAGGCCGGGGTACAATTTCCACGGCCCGATACGAGCAATCGTCATGGCCTGCTTGAGAAAGATTATGCGTTGCGGGAGCGTCAGAGGACTGGGGACCATTGTGTGCGACTTAAGAGGCGGATCGCCAGGATAGGTGTAACTGTCTGGCAGGATTCGCTCCAACTCAATCAATCGGGCATCGCCCTGTTCGCTTCGCGCGTTCAGGTGGTATTCCTCACGCCGGAGGCATTCGTATTCAGCAATTAAAGCCGTGTCGTTTAGTTTGACCATGAAAAGCCCACTCAATGAAAAAAAGGGAGCGCCGAACCGAGCACTGCTCGCGGAACCCCGGCAAGGGCACAGTGAAACAGCGCAAGGCCGACGCTCCCTTTTGGAGCGGGCCGAATGCACTGCTTTCACTGTCAAGAGCCAAAGGCTCAGGTTGCCGGTTTTCCACGAAGCAGCGGGGGGACGCCCGAGGGCGTCCGATCAAATTGTCAGCATGTATTTTACATCCGGGAGTCTGATTTTGCAAGCATCATTACGGCCAGTTTTGATCAATGCGGTCGGGGATCGTCCAGGTTGGATTATTCCCGGGGAGATTCGCATAAATGGCGTCTGGAAGGGCGGGATCAATCGGCGTTTGGTGCCCTGGAGGATGGTCAAAACAGACCGCCCCTCCGCGGCGCTTATGGCATTTTGAGCACGGCGACGCGATTGGAAACATTTTACAGCTTACCTAAAACGACCGGCCGAACGTAACTTGCGATTCAATCTGCGCCCGCGTCGGTCGTGCCTACCGCCACAAAATATCCGTGTCTTTGCATCGTTGAATTTCCAGATGGGAGGCGTTGCTGGCTGATGTTAGGTGCATGGTGCGCCGTCAGGGTACGCGCTTTGGCCATGCCGATGGCTTTGCGATCTGGCGACAGCGTGTCTGCAGTCAATGCCTTTGGCAATGTGCCGCTCGCTGCCGGGGCGAGAATCGAGCGGTTCGGAATCCGGGTGAACAGAAACCAACTGAGACACCAGCCGGCTGTTCTGGAAAGCCTGCTCCCGATGTCGGGATGGCTGGGCAGCATCCACAAACACACCGCGGATATGGTTCGACAGCGTCACGCTGCTGAAACAAGATGGCACGACAACAGAACGCACACCGCGGGCAGACACATCAAAACATTTTGGAAGACAAAGCATCTATTGGCGCGATGTTTCGTCTCAACGCAAGAGAGTGACGGGCAAACCGTACACATGTCAACCTGGCGTTTTCAATCGTCGTAGTGTGTGTCTCGGAGTTGAGAGTTTCAAGAAGGTAATCCAACGCGGTTGGGATCGCAGGAGTTTTTGTACCAGTTTTCGTACCTGGTTAAGGCGCCGGTTAAGCGTACCGACCTTCCCTTCACGTTGGTTGTCTGTCGCATGGCACGCTATGTATTAGCGACCGGTTGCCCTTATGTTTCTATCGTAATCAGACACGCGAGTTTGTCAATACCGCACGCCGTAATCGATTTGACTTCAGAGCGACTGAAGGAAAAGCTTTAGATACACGGACGATGAAACCGTCAACGCAACCACAAAGCAACGGGAGAAAAAACATGGCTGACAACATGGCAAAACGCATCGGCGAGTTTCAATTGATCGACCACGGCATTGACCACTCGCAATACTTTCCGGGTTGCGGTGTTGCTTTCACAAGCTTTGAAAATGTCGTTACGGGCATCGGCGACAACCCGGCCGAAGCTATCGACGATTGCCTAGAGCAGATAGCGCAATGCGGCTTTGATACTGAGGGCATGGAAACCCGCATCATGGCGCAAGAGGAATGGAAAACACTGCCCGAATTCCCCAGCGTTTCCGGCGAATTCGGCTGTGATGAAACGGGAGAATCACACTATTTCGTTTCGATTCGTTGGAACGAAGAAAGGTAAAACCATGACCACAACAATAAAGCAAACCGATACAACGGCCGACAAACTGGCCGAAATGCTGACAGAGAATACGGGCCGTAGCTTCCTGGATTCGGGCGGCCACTATGGGCGACACTGGGAGCAGAACCAAGGGGCCGACTTTGGATCACAGCCTGAAGGCCGGCTGGAATTCCGGATTCTCGGGGACGAACGCGCCGGGGAATTGGATATTTTCTCCGTGTTGAACGTCTATCATTTCCTCAAGGAACGGCTGGAATACAACGAGGGACTAGATGAACGATACCGACAATACGTAGAGCGTGAAGACTTGTATCTTGACCTACCGTCGGCGGAGGATTTCGTCAAAACGTTGGAAGGCACGGTGGGGATATATGGGGATGGCGAACCGCTGACCGTCAACACCTACAACGCCGAAGACTTGCTTTCCCAGATTATCCAGTATGTCTACTGGACGGATTCCGACGGGGCGCACGTCATGCTGCAGATACACGGGGGTTGCGACGCACGGGGCGGATATACCGCACCGGTTGCGTTCGACATAGCCGATTACGATGGAACGTCGATTCTCGACAACGCCCGGGGCACGATCTATTGCGACGATTGCGGCAAGCATTGGGACACCGACGATAGTTGCCATTGGTATCCCGACGGGTGTTGCGGGCAGGGGCATACGGAATTACAGGACTACCCGGCGACCGATGAACGCCCCGATTACCCCGAACGGCCCGAACAGCCCGACCCCGCGCAGCTTATATTGCCAATCGACCTACCGGAACGGCCCAAAGAGTGCGAACCATGCGCGGGCGTGGTTTGGATAGACGATGACCACAACGGGCATTGCCCCTATTGTTCTGGGATTCTCAAACTGGCCCCGTGGCCTGCATGAGGGGGAAGCAATGCTCGAAACAGTACAAATCACCCTATTGCCGTCAGAGATAGAACGATTCTGGAGCTACGTGGACATTCGCAGTGCGGACGATTGCTGGGAATGGCAAGGGGCGCGTAGTGCCAGAGGGTACGGCATTTTCAGTGCCTATGGTGCAACGCAGAGAACATACCGGGCTCACCGAGTAGCGTCTGCAATCGCACACGGGGATACCCACAAAATCATCTTGCACAAGTGTAACAATCCAAGTTGTTGTAATCCAAAGCACCTCAGCCCTGGAACACTAAGCGAGAACACCCAACAAGCAATAAGGGAAGGGCGATGGAATCCACCTCGGGGAGAACGAAACGGGAACGCCAAACTAACGGCAAATGACGTTTGCACTATCCGCCGACTGCGGGACCGCGGCATCCCATGCAAGGAACTTGCCGTTCGATTCGGTGTTTCCGCAAAACACATTTCGCGTGTTTCGAGTAGCAAACGCTGGTCGCACATTAGCCCTCACAACGAAAGCCTGACAACACAACAAGGAACCAGGCACCATGACGACCACGACAGACACAACCCTAACCGCCGAACGGATAGAACACCATGAAAGCAACCGAACTACACAAAGGCATGACCGTGGAAACCACCCGTGGCCAAAAGGTGGTCCAATCGTCTACCCCGACGAACGAAACCCTACAGCGGGTGGCGTTTGTCGACGGCGACATTTGTCTATGTCCGCCGGATACCGAATTCACAACGCACACAACGCAACACAATAGGAACCTATCACCATGACAGACACAACCCCAACCGATAAGCAGATTGAAGAACGCGCCGAAGCGCTCTTGGACAATGACGTTTTCTGTTGTCAGTCCGCACTTGTGGACAACCTTCTGAAGCTACCGGGTGAATCCTTCACCCTGGACGATAACCGCAAATTGGCCAGCGCGTTCGCAATCGACGAAATCGAGAACCTCTACCCCGACCCGTCCGATTGGACGATTGGGCAATGCCGCGAGTATCTGGACGATTACGGCCACGAACACCCGGACCCCGACCCGTGGGCGATGGACCGCGACGCATTGGCCGCATTCTACACCGACGAAACGGGCGACAATCTGGACGATGCCTTCTGCTCTCCAGAGTGGGAAACGGCCGACGGGCAATCGTTCGTGGTCGACGTTATTGACCAAGAGGATATCGACGGCTTGGACGATTGGCGGGATGCCGTGCGCGACACCGACCCCCAAGAGGTTTTCGAGTGGTGGCTTGTCTCGGACTGGCTGGCCGAAGAGTTGCACACGCTGGGGTGTCCCCTTTTGCGCAACGACTACGGAATATGGTGGGGCCGAACATGTACGGGGCAGGCAATCCTAATGGACGGCACCCTACAGGACGTGGCCCGTCGGATTCTTTCACGTTAGCAACACATCAATACGACAACAACACATCAACAATAGGAGACAAACAACCATGACACTACATCTTTCAGACCTTGCACAATTCACCGGCAGTGAAACGGCCTATCGACATTGGATGGGGCGGATTGTCTACACCGAGGGCGTCCAGTATCTTGCCGAAAAAGGCGGGGCGTATTGGCTGATTGACGCGATTGCGTCTTATCAGCCCGACAAGCGGATAGCGTCCTGTCCCGAGTTGGTTGACTTCCAACTGTGGGAATTGGCCGTGCGCGAAGACAAGAGCGCCAAGCTTACGGTCCGCACCGATTCTGACAAACCGGCGGCTATCACCCAAGAGATTCCGTTTACCGATTTCCCATTGGAACACGTCAAGCTGTACGTCTGCAATGGGACGTTACTTTTGCCCAGCGAGTATTGACCGGGAGAATAACAACTATGTCCGAACGTATGGCGGCGCAAATCTGGATCGGCGGCAAGATGCCCGCGCGACTGGTCCCCGAACTATGCGGAGAAATCGACGCCGCGGGTGTGGCCCTGGATTGGGGCGGGGCGTGCTTCTCCCCGAAAACCGAAGCCGAATTGCTCAACGCCCGCATTGACTGTGAAGGCGCGGCGGTTCTCTACCTTTGCGACGAACAAGCATCATGGGGCCAATTCGACAGCCTGGAAGGTTTTCTGCAGGAACACGATATCCCCTTTACCCGGCGCAACGATGGCGGGGCCGCATACAACGGCGAAATCGTCGAATTTCGCGCGGGCCAAGACCCGCTTTGCATCCCGACCGATGCCGACGGCGAACCGGTCGTCGACGCTTCCGTGTTACGGCCGGTCGATGAACTGCTGGCCGGCGCGCTTGAACAATTGGAAAACGGATCGACCGACAAAGCCGGCAAAGCCGCATCGATGCTGAAGGACGCACACGGGCAACTACGCGCGCAACTGCCGCCCGTGGTCGCCCCGCTTGAACCTTTCGAGATTGTCATTGACTAACCAATAGAAACCCAAACCATGTTTGACCACTTACCATAACCTATCTGGAGACAACGCCAATGGCAGACCATTACTTGGAATTCTCGGCAACGATAACGCATCTTACCGACGAACAAATCGACTGGCTACGGAACCAACTGGAAACCATCCACGTCATCGACGATGTAGAGTACACGGAAGACAAACTGCCCGATGCTGCGAACAGTGGGGACGATAGGAATGCAACCTGGACTGGCTGCCGTGCCTACCGCGACATGGAAGACTATGACGGGAAGTATGGCGGAGACGTCGGTTTCGAATACTCGTTTTCTGAAGACGTCGATGAAGACAGGGGGCGGCACTTGTGGATTTACTCCCAGGAACACGGGTACGTTGACCACGTGGCGCACCTTGTCCAGAAGTTTTTACGCAAGTTTCGGCCGGATCAATGTTGGTCATTGACCTACGCGGGCACTTGCTCCAAGCCGCGCGTCGGCGACTTCGGCGGCGGGGTCGTGTTCGTCACCACAACGGCGATCAAGTATTTCAATGCTTGGGAATTCGTGGAGCAACAAGAGAAACGGTACAAGAGGAAATTCAAGGGTGGGCAGGACACCGAATCGCAACGCTACATACTCTACGATCACGATATGGGCGACTTGGCAACCACCACCGTCTACACCAGCTACGATGAAGCCGTCGATGATGCTTCGCGCCTGGACAATGTAATCATACTGGCGTTGCCATTCGTGCAAGAGGTTGCGCAAAAGGTTGCGCAAGAGGTTGCCCGGCTGTGTGAATGCGAACAACCCGGCTACTTCTGTTCAGGTGTCCCCGGAATCCTGGCGCGTGTCGAGAACGGCCGGGTTGTTGAGGGCACCGAAGTGGAGCGTTGCGATTCCTGCGGGCGGTATCCTTCCGACAAGGCGGCTTTCGAGAAACTGGTTGAACTGGGTATAGCATCTGGTATAGCGTCACGCGAACCCGCGCGGCGCCCAAGCCTGCCACATGCAAAGCAGTACGTCCAGCGCGGTGGGGGATTTTGCCCCGACTGTCGATCGGACCAAATCGAAGGGGATTCCGTCGACTTCGATGGCCGACATTGCACACAACGTATGCGGTGCCTTGACTGCGACGCCGTATGGTTTGACGTCTACACGCTGTCCTCTGTCTCCTCTGATGAACCCCAGGAAGATTGACGGCGGAACTATTTATCCGGCGCCAATCAGGCGCGCCCGGTTTGCGCCGGCTTGGCGCCGGGAACCTTGAACCGATGGGACTATTGACCGTGACAGATAACCAGCAAGACAGCCAGCAAACTACCCCCGTTGTGTTGCGAGTCTGGCGGGCTTGGCGGAACGGGGGCGGAGTCTTTGCGCTCTTCCCCTCGTTGCCAAGTGATGAGTACGGCTGCTATTGTGATTCCTACGAAAACGTGGGGCAACACGGCGGGGCCGATTACTGGCGTTGTGTTCGGGCAAGCCGACCGGCTACGGCCGAAGAGGGCGCGCTCCTTATCCGGGAATTGGAACGGATCGGTTACCGACTGCGCATAGTCCAACGGGCAACAAGGGCAATGCACGGGGAGCGGAAGGCGGAAGCGCGCCGAATGTACGCCGAAGCTCGCCGAATCTACGCGGCAACGCGGGCAGGATGAACGCGGCGGGATGAACGCGGGCAGGATGCGAGCGGGTTCGGATCGGGCCCGGATCGGAACGCGGCAAGCCGTCCAAAGGGCGGCTTTCTTCATGCGCCTTTCATACGTAGCCGACGTCGGCCGACGTCGGCCCGTAGCGGGCCAATAGAGAATCGGGGGCTCTCATCCCGGGAACGCAACGTCGTGTGACGTCGTGTGACGTCGGGCTCCGGCGTGATTTTGCATGATTTTGCGTGGAAGAACAGACGGGCCACCAGCCTTGGGACGTATATGGTGTATATGCCCACCCTTCTTAGGTTGGGGGAAGCAAACCATTACCCATTTGGAAATCGGGAATATTGACTCAAATCCTGTGATAGTAACATGTTATGGAGATTTATGGCAATTCGACTGGGAGGCGAAAACGAAAAGGGTAATGGAGATAAATCGTCGTAAGTCTTTTGTTTTCAACGTGTTATATGTATTGGCAGGGTGTCTTGTTACTGATCTTATCCATTCTCTATATATTCGTATGTATTCGTTCTCTCTTTTCTCAGATATAAATACACGTATATATATAAGTAGAATATAGGGAACGAGTAAAATGGGTAATTGGGTAATGAGTAACGGTCTCCACTTGCCCGACGCTCGGCGAATTGGCCATGAACAGGTCACAAAAACGACGCGGTAACACGGGACACTACGTGGACGTTGCGCATTGCAAAGCCTTTCATAGCAACATGTTACGGCGAAAACATCTCAGCTTTCTCGCGCGCGGTTAGGTGCGCGCCCGCGCGAGTCCGTTTATCTAATGTGCGCGCGTGCGCGCCCGTGGACACGAAAATCTCGTTACCCATTTGCATCAAAATGGGCCAAATTCGGGCGTACAAGCCGGATTACCGGTGCAATTCCACCATAAATGGGTAATAAATGAGTAACAGATGGGTAACAACCCGCCATGTTCGGTCCGACACCCTCACTAGAGGCCGCCATCAGACAACGTAACTACTTGCTGAATAACACCTTATGGCAAGACAGTCAGCCTGAAACCCTGGATTCTGGCCGACCGTCACGCCATCCTTGTCGACCGTCTACCATGCCGAAACGGTCCGATTCTGTGGCCGACCATCTGACAGAACCCGCATGACCCCACCAAAAACCCTCCGAATGGGTGGAATTCAGTCCGGTTGTGCCGGGCAATCTGGTTCGGATGTGCGGGATGAAGGAGTGGGGTCAAATCCGCGGTTGGAGACGAATATAGGGGTGGCACGTTACATGCAGCCCTTTCGACTGGCTGCACTCACCCGCTCAAACCATTGACGCGTCAAACGATCCGAGGGTACGTGGGTCTGGTAAACCCCTCATATGTCTACAGGAAACGACGTCCCATGGGTAGTAAATCCAGATTCCTTCTGGTAGATTCGGAGGTGCTGGTTCCGGGGTCTTACGTTCACGGTTCCAGGGAAAATGAGAGGTATGGGCAAGAGTGGAACAGTGATCCTGGCGTTTCCAGCGGATCGGTCTGAGCAACCAAAGCTTTGAGCCGACAGGAGCAGGAGGGGCAGATGGGATCGAGGAGTGGCAGTATGTCTTTCGATGTTCCCATTGACGGAGGGGGGTACGCGCCCGGGTATCGCTACTTCGTCTTGGATGGCGACAAAATCGTCCAGGTTTCCGTTACGAGCCAAGCTGATTACCAGTCATGGCTGGCAATGCTCGCGCCGCAAGACAATCATCGCTTGCACTACGTCGACCGCACGTCGATATCCAAGGATCCGGAGGTTTTCGTCGCTACAACATTCTCGGGCTGCGATGACGAGCCGCCAGACAATCCGCCCAAGCCCTGGCAAACGACGGTCTGGGGCGGCCCGCTTCACCACCAAACTTGGCTGTACGCCACGCTCGCCGAAGCAAAGCGAGGGCATTGGGTGGTGGTCGATCTGGTGCGAGAGGCGATGGAACAGCGATCGTCTGCATGATATCGATGTCCGCCTCATTCGCTCATAGCAGCGTGACTTGTTTGGGCCTGTCTTTGGGCACGTCGATTTGTTGGCCCGCGTGCAATGCTGCGGGCGCAAAGGCCGCTGGTTCAGATCCGGTCGCTCCGACTTCGATTTCCGAATGACTCTCCCTCCTCACTGGAAATATTGGTGTGGTTGGGTTTGAGTCAGACAGACTACCTAGCCCGGCGGAGGACTCCTCCGCCGGATCCTTCAATTTCTTGCGGTTGTTTGATTCTGCGACACGCGAACGGCTACAATACTTCGGTTTTGATGTTACCTTCCCGCAAGTCAAACACTTGTTCATGGTACCGGCTTTGGGCATCGCGTCATATCTCTGCAGGCTCTTCGCAATTCTTGATTCAGGTGAAAGTGTGCTTCTGTATTAAGGGCCGTCATAGTAGGAAATCAGCAGATGCTCTCTTGAGAATAATCGTTCGTTGAATTCGATGCCTTCAATATCGGGCGTTACCAGGTCCGAATCAATTAGAATGAACTGTGTGCCCTTTAATACACCATCTGCCAGCGAGTAAATCAGTTTGAAGTAGTTGGAAACGAGCGTCGGATCGACATCGGCGCTGATATTTTTGGTGGGACTGTCAACGATCAGAGTAGTTGGTAATGGCAGGTCATGTTCTGCCGCAACGCGATGTACGGCAAGTGCGTAACACACGTTGAATAACACCTGTTTGCCACCACTTCCGGCTTCGCTGAAGTCCCAACCCTCTTCGTCATTGGAGCCATGATAGACTCGTGGCTGCCAATTGCGTCGGCTGATCTCAACACGATCACCGGGCTTGATGCCGGGAAATCCAATTTCCAACATCGTCGAAAGGAACGCACTTTCAATATCATGTATGCGAGCGTCTGCACTATGAAGTAACTGCCGTTCGTCTTCTATCGCCGCCCGTGTGTTGCGTACGTCCCCCTCAAGTTCACCTGAATTACGTTCCATCTGCTCGAGTGCTCTCGGCAATTCGGCCAACTTCTCCAACTGTCGAAGCCGTTCCTCCAGTTCGGCAATCTTCCGGTCAACGGCGCGAACCTGAGACACATACGCCGAATCGTATTGTTGCAATTCCCGGCTGAGTTCTCGATCTTGCTCGTTCTTGCGTTCTCTTAGCAACTGCACGCGTGCCTGTTGCTGCTCCAATTCGCGGTTTCGCTGTTCGACTAGTTTCTCAAGTTCATCTATGCGCGCGTTGAGATCCTGACGCAGAACTTCGGACTCCAAGGGAACGGCGTTTTCCTTGGAAACAACTTCCTGCCCACATAACCGGCATGTATGCTCGGAATCGAATCGGTCTTCCGATACTTGCGTACCACATTGCGGACAAGCGTTGAACTCCACGCCGGCCAATATTGAGGCCGCAGCGTCGGAACGTCCTGATTTGACCTTCGCACTTACCAACTCTGCCATCAGGGCTTCCTGCATCACAATACGTTCATGCAGGTCCGCTAATGCTTCTTCCTCGCGTCCGAGGCGTCGCGATAACCTTCGTAATTTCTGTCGCAAGGGCTCAACTGCATGGGTATTTTGAAGGGCATCGGACTCGATTTGTTGCCGCCTTGATCGCGACGATTCGAGTTCGCCCTGCACTTCCGTAATCTGAACGTCGATGCCAACATCGCTCCCTAACTGAAAGCGTCGCAGGAACTCACGAATCTGATTTGCGGCTGCGCGGTTTACCCTAAGCTGATCCTGCATCTGGACGAGGTTCAACTCCAGTTCATTCAGGCGATCCGAATGGAAGCCAACAATGTAACGTATCACGTCGATACTCTTGTTGCGCTTGAACGGGTGGTTCATCTGGTAGAAAGAGGAATCGAGCTCATCCTGGCGCAAATAGCAATACCACATGACATCGCGAAAACTCATCCGAATCATGTCGGAATCCGGGTCTCTCTTGCTCTTGCGTACCTTTATCGGTGTGATTCCCGCGAAGTAAAAGATCAGATCACTTAGCGTAAAAATGTCAGTCGCAAAAATCGGAGACTCACCCTGTTGTAACGGTGCCACCAACGATCCCCGATCTTCGTCTCCTTTCTCCCATGTAACCCTAACCGAACTGTTTTGCTCGACCTCTCTCTCGAATACTGCATGATAATCGCCGATCTGTGCCGATAGCTGAACGGCAAGCAGTTCACTCCGCACCGCGGTTGTCTTGACCAGCCTTCCACCGAGGCAGAAGTCGATCAATCGAGCAACGGTTGACTTGCCCGTGCTTACCGGACCGTGGATGAATGTTACCTGCGGAGAGAAGTCCACACGCTCCACGCTCTTGCGGCAATTCAATTCGAGATGTAGAAATTGTACTTTCAAGGCTTGATTGCTTGGTCTGAACGAAGGCTAAGAATTTCAGGAAATGTGTCGTAAATGAATCTCATCAATCCGGTCGCAGTCATGTCGAAATGGCTTTTCAGTGCCGATGAGCGGCGAACCAAATCTTTATATTCTTTGCGTCCAGCAATCTCATGCGCAGCCGCAATTCCGGCATCCGTAAGTCCGATATTGATCTTGCGGCCCTCCACATTCAATCGAATAAGTCCTTTTCCAAACAGCAAGTTCAACAGTGTTCGATATCGGTGATCCCATGGTCCAAATCGATAACGCACCATCTTGGATTCAACACTCTTTTCTTCATGCGGCTGAAGATCGACAGCCTTAATCGACTTCCCCTTCTTTTCGAGTGCCCGCTTCAAGAACGTGGGGTATCTGAGAAGAAAATCAAGTTTTGCTAGTTTCGTGAGCCCTCCAATCTCTCCTTTACCATTCTCCTCGGCGAACGCGCTGAGCAGCAGTAATATCCTAGCTTCATGTAGCGAATCCGATGCTTCAATTTCGGCAATGGCTTCCATAAGGTCCATAATCTCAGCCTTGTCTAAAGCTCGAATTCGTGGCTCCACCACACCTTGCACTGGCCACTACGAATGACGGCGTGGCCTAGCAAGTGTTCCTCCACGCAATTGAATACATTTGCTCCCCCCTCACATTTCTGTTTCAAGGCCGTCTTCAGCGAATCCAACATTGGAGGTCCTTGCGGTGTTTTATTCCTTGTCGCTTCGTATGCGGCAGAACATGCGGTTTGCACTATCACCGCAACATGGTTGTATCGATCAATCGCCGGTTGTTCTCCGTACTTCGCCGCCCATTGCCGTTGCAAATGCTCTGCACTAGCCTTCCAGTCTCGTGAAGCCGAGACAGTAGTTGCTGATAATCCGCCTGCGGTCATTTTCCTATCCGACTTAGAGAGATCTTTTGGAATGTTCGTTGGGTCAAATGGCTCTGCCGCAGCCAAAGTGGCTGTCGCGGCAATTTCATGGGTCAAGATCGCTTTAACCTCATCCTTGGTAAATCTCTTTTTGTTGACTGTATCGTCAATCGTGGCCGACTTCGGATCGGCCATGAACGCTAGATATAAATGCGACGCGTCATTAGATGGCTTGGACGACTTTGCATAAGCGGCAAACGCGATTGCATTGGCCGTTCTCTCAAGGTCGGCATATGTCGCCGCTTTGTATTCGGGATCAATGGCGACTATCGTATCCCGAAGTCGCTGATGAATGTCTTCCAACTTCGGAAGACTGTCGTCGATACGGAGTTTGCGCAGAACTGCAAGGACATTGTCTCGCGAAGCGCGGTCCTCCTTTTTCGTCCTTTGTTGTGATCGCGCAAAAATGAATTGATGAAACCCGAAAGTCGGTTGTCCATCTCAACTGGTTCGGCCCCTGTTGCTACCTTGGCCTTTTCGATCAGGAAGTAGAGGCTTGACTTATTATCCTTCTTGAAGAACTGATGGTTTGTAACAATCGTGTACGCCTCAAAAGAGTTGCCGAAAACACGTTCATCTTTGATGAACTTGCCAAGTGCGGTCCTTATCTCCTCGTCGCTTGACTTGAACGCGGTTCCGCCGGGCTGTTGAGTCTTCACCTGAACGGCGTTAAATCGACCGGATTGCTGCTTTAGCAGAATGTCATCATGATGCTCGGCGAACAATTCAATAATTGTGGCATCCCGCCGAATCATCCCCAGCGCAAGAATTGCGGCATAGGTTGCCTGATAGCGATACCGACGAAAGGTTTCATCGCCCAGATCATTATCGTCTAGGACATGTTCTGGACTCTCAGCCATCAATTTTTTTACATCCTTTGCGTTTACCAGGTTCCCAGTCGCAAGACTATTTGCGTGTTTGCCGAATCGCCCCCACCGAAGGTGTTCCGGCCGCATATGGTTGCGTCAAGAGAATCTACCCCTGCGAGAGGATGGTAGCAATTCTACCAAAGGAACAACCGTCTTGGAAGTAATGGCGTGAAAAATACACAGTCGATGGAACTACCGAATGCGCCGCCGCCATTAGGCGGCCGGTGGCATCGCGATGCACATCATGCTGTTCCTGACCTCCCGGCCACGAAAGCTCTGAGTTTACGCATTCTGTGTATTTAACTTCGTTTTACCTGGCAAGATGGGAATGACGCTCACCGCACCGGGGGGCTTGTTGATTCAATGACTTGTCAGGAAGTTAGGTTCTTCGTGTGCTGGACCGGTGCGGGCCGGCTCCTGACACGCTATTTGACCAATCTCAGTTCAGTGTCGCCGGCCACCGGAAATTCTAGCGGCCCTTCATAGTTGTCGGGCAGGGCCGCGAGGAATTCGTGGATCTTTTCCAGTGTGCCGAGACCGATTTCGGCGGTGAACTGCGAGAGTGCTTTGACTTTCATGTTGCGCTCGCCGACTGCGAAGCCGGTGGCGAGATACGAATGCCCGTCATTGCAACAAACGAGTACGGTGCCGGCCTTGCTGACGTGGAGACCACACACTTGGGCGCCGCCCTTGACGATCTTGCGGAGGTTTTTCAACGTCACTTCTACCTGCCCGCACTCTTCGTCCAATGGCTCGGCTTGGAAAATCGGGCGGTAACGTAACACGCCTTCTCTCCACGCACGGCGCATGGCGTCCTCGATGTGAATATCCGGGACGCGGTTTTGTGTATTCATAAGTTATTTCCTTGTGATCGTGGTGTGGGTCATCCGCCAGGAGATTTTAGTTTGACTTCAGCCACGGGCCAAGTAGAATCAAAATATAGATGTTTCATCACCCTTGACATAGTACCCCACAATAGAACTAAAACGAGAAATGACAACACCGAAGAAAATCGTCGCCTACTACCGGGTTAGCACCAGGAAACAAGAGGAATCGGGGCTTGGATTGGAGGCCCAACAGGCAGAAGTGGAGGGTTACGCAAGAGAAAACAACGGCAGTATCCTCAGAAAATATGTTGAGATCGAGACCGGGAGGCGTTCGGACCGGCCCAAGTTGGCGGAGGCGATCGCACACGCCAAGCTCTCGGGGGCCACGCTCGTCATTGCCAAGTTGGATCGGCTGGCACGCAACGTACACTTCACTGCGGGCCTGATGGACAGCGGCGTCGATTTCGTTGCCTGCGACAATCCCGACGCCAACCGGCTGACCATCCACATCCTGGCGGCGGTCGCCGAAGACGAGGCCCGACGGATTAGTGCGCGGACCAAGCAAGCATTGGAGGCGGCCAAGGCCCGTGGGATGAAACTGGGCTCGGCTCGGCCGGGTCATTGGGAAGGCCGCGAGCACCTACGGGCGCAGGGATGGGCGAAAGGCACGAAGATCGCCGCCGAGCGGCGGACCAAGAAGGCAAGAGAAGCCTACGACTTTCTCGTGCCGATGATCCGCGAGATGCTCGCTTCCGAAAACTCGTTCCAACAGATCGCCAAGTGGCTCAACGGACAGGGTCACCAGACCACGGCCGGCAAGCCGTTCACAAAGACCGCCGTATGGCGGGTACTCCGCCGCGCCGAGAAATCGGCAGCGTGACAGCGAACTACTTGAAAGGTTCAAGGATGATTCATCGTACTGAAGAATCGTGGGGCACCAAGCTCAGCGTCTCGCCGTTTGCCAAGAGCGGCGGCCTTCAAGGCATGATGTGAATCGACGCCGACATTCACAAGCCCAGAGGAAAGTCCGGTCCCGAGATCAAGGTTTTCTTTCACAGCACGGCTTACGCCGGCAAGTACATCTCCGCATCCGACGCTCGAACCTGGGGTGTGGCCCTCAGCGCCCTGATAGCCGAAGCGGAGCAGGTTGCCGAGGGGATGCGGTCCCAGGAGAAAAGCATGAAGAAGAGGGACTGATCGCCTAACGATCCGGTTCGGCCACACCAGTTCTTAAGCACCGCCCCTCTTGGCGGACACGCCGCGTCTTGCCCGACATTTTTCAGATTCTCCAAACAAATGTCCTCTCAAATCGCTTTACTGTATGTGAGAGGGGAAGAAACCACGGCAACATTCCACCAAGCCTGTCAATCGCCGCGTATTGGCGAGAATCTTGAGAATTTCCAAACAAAAGTGCCTTCGAATCGCTTTACTATATTGAAGGGGAGAGAAAGAGACACAACATGCGACGCGTCAAAGATCCCGCCGACCCGAGACGATGCATGGGGGCTGCTCCCGGGGGGCAGTGTTGGAATCGTGCCGAGCCCGGCTCGAATCGGTGCCGCGTCCATGGGGGGCGGGATAAGGAAGCGGAGCAGGATAAGCGGCTGTATCTTCTTACGAAGGCGCAGCATCGGATGCGACTGGCCCAGTTGTCGGAGCACGAGCAGATTAAGTCGCTCAGGGACGAGATTGCCTTGGCCCGGATGCTCATCGAGGAACGGTTCAACAAGGTCAAAAAT
>SDBV01001831.1_pt1 | contig 31828 bp, 26 predicted proteins | sample 2277081 | NCBI WGS metagenome assembly SDBV01 (sample SAMN10402039, study PRJNA504765) | marine sediment metagenome | isolation source: marine sediment core GS10_PC15, 223 cmbsf | place: Arctic Ocean: Southern Knipovich Ridge | collected 2010 | reverse complement strand
GTCCATAGATCCCTTCACCGAACCCTTCAACAACGTCCGGCGGATGAAACGCCTCCTTGCGACGCTTGTCGAGGAGGGCGGCGAGCCGATATCTCCGCGCTTCATCCCCCTGGCGAAACCAACGTTCGGCGAGGAGGAAGAGCGCGCCGTCGTCGAAGTGATGCGGAGCGGTTGGGTGACCTCCGGCCCGCAGATCGCGGCCTTCGAGAAGGAACTGGGCGAGACCGTTGAGGCGGAGCACGTGGTGGCCGTGACCTCGTGCACGGCCGCCTTGCACCTATGCATGGCGCTTCAGAATATCGGCCCGGACGACGAAGTCATTCTCCCGCCGCTGACCTGGCCCTCGGTCGGCAACCTCGTTCTGAACATGGGCGCGAAGGTCGTCTTCGCCGATATCGACCGTGCAACGCTCAACGTCGACCCCGCATCGATCGAAGCCGCGATCACTGAGCGGACCAAAGCGATTGTTCCGGTCCACATGGCCGGGCAGCCTTGCGACCTTGACGCCGTCTACGCCATCGGCAGGAAATTCGGCATCCCGATTATCGAGGACGCCGCCCACGCACTCGGCGCTACCTACAAGGGAGCGCGCATCGGCAGCCGCGGCGATTTTGCCTGCTTCAGTTTCTACGCCATCAAGAACATCACGACCTTCGAAGGCGGGGCCATCGCGCTGCAAGACGGCGACGCCGCCGAGCGATTACGCCGCCTGGCCAACCACGGTCTCGGCGATACGGCCTGGGACCGCTATAGCGAGAACGCCGTCCCGGCCCCATACGAAACCGTCGAGCCCGGTTACAAATACAGCATGGGAAACGTCAGCGCCGCCATTGGCCTCGAACAACTCAAGAAGTTCTCACGCTTTCAGGCCGTCCGCAAACGGCTGGCGGGACTCTACCGGCACGCGCTTGGCGACATAGACGAGGTCTGGTTGCCGGAGATCAACGATGCCACCGGACACGCCTGGCACCTCCTGATCGTGCGCTTCCACTTGGACAAGCTCTCCATCGACCGCGACCGCATCGCCCACGCCCTCCGCCAGGAGAACATCGGCTCGGGTTTCCACTTCTACGGCCTGCACCTGCACGAATACTACCGCGACCAACTCGGGTTCCGCCCGGAAGACCTGCCCGAAGCAACAGCCGCATCCCACGAAGTCCTCTCCTTGCCCCTCTATCCCGGAATGACGGACAAGAACGTCAACGAAGTCGTCGCCGCGCTCAAGAAGGTGCTTCATGCCGCCCGTGTCACCACCGTGCCGGTGCTCAAGACCAGCAACAAGAATTGATCGGCGTGGGGGGGAGGCCACGCCGATTCAGGCCGAAGTGCTGGAAACCGCTGCAGCCATTTTCAGACGCGGAGCCCATCCGATGAAGGCCACGCTCATATACGACGGCGAATGCCCCCTCTGCGCCAAGGCCGTCGCGTGGGTCCAAGCGAACGCCCGGCCCCAGACGCTCGATTACGTCACGTGCCAATCGGTCGACCGCGCCCAGCGTTTCCCCGCGATGACGGAGGCCCAGTGCATGCAGGCAATGCAGCTCGTCATGGACGACGGCGCCGTATATTCGGGCGACGAGGCCCTGCCCGTCCTGCTATCCATGCTCCGCCGGTGGCTGTGGCTCGCGCGGCTGTTCCGCCTTCCTGGGATCGCGTTCCTTTCGCCCGCCGCCTACCGCTTCGTCGCCCGCAACCGCCACGTCTTCTCAATCTTCGTAGCCAAAGGAGATCGGTGAACGCAGACGCGCCATCGAAGTCTGCCGTGAAGATCGTGAGTGCCCCCGGGACTGACTCTACCTGGTTCAGTAGACCATGACTTGTGCTATGCTTCATGGACTCAACTAAAGTGATGGGCGCGGTAGAAGAGACAGGCGGTATCCGATGTATCGACCCGGCAGCCTCATGAAGCGCGGCATTTTCCAGTTCATTGGCCTCGTACTGGCACTTTCAGTTGTGCAGGTCGCGCAGGCGCAGATCGATCAGCCCCTCTGGGCATCGCAGATCGCGAGCGCTAACGACGTGTACGGCAGGCATATCGCCGTTCCGTCCGACGGCAGCGTATACACCACCGGCGTCTTCAGCGGCACCGTCGATACTGACCCCAGCTTCCTCGCCTTCGATCTCACGAGTGCGGGGGGCGACGACATCTTCGTTTCCAAACTCGACGCGGACGGCGCGTTCGCGTGGGCCGTGCAGTTTGGCGGCACGGGCAATGAGTGGGACGGTGGCATCGCGGCCAGTGCCGCGGGCGACGTCTACGTCACTGGTTCGTTCGAGGACATTGTCGATTTCGATCCAGGGACCGGCGTGGAAGAACTCACGGCGGGTTCAGTCAACGCTTTGTTCATTTGCAGACTCAGTGCCGGTGGCGGCCTCGTATGGGCGCGGCAGTTCGAGACTACCGGCCCCTCTTCGGAATTCTCCGCCGACCCGGCGGAAATCGCCGTGGACGATTTGGGCAACGTTTACCTCACGGGCGACTTTTTTGGCACGGCGGATTTCGACCCCGGCGTGGGCGATTTTGAGATGACGGCTGCGGCGGCCAGTCACTTTGCGGCGAAACTGACCTCGGGCGGCGACTTCGTGTGGGCGGTGCAGTTCGAGGGGGGCGAACTCTCGGAGACAAAGCCGCATGGTCTTGCGCTCGACGGCATGGGCGACGTCCATTTGACGGGGTCATTTCAGGATGAAGTAGATTTCGATCCGGGCCCGATGACCTTCGCCCTGCAAGCCAGCGGAACAGATACCGACGACGTCTATGTCTGCAAGCTCGACACCGACGGCGAATTCCTCTGGGCCGGGCAATTCGCGGGGCTTGCGCAATCGCAGGCTTCAGCGATCGCCGTGGATCCGGACGGAAACGTCTACACGACGGGCGTATTTGAAGGCACTTTCGACTTCGATCCGGGCGCCGGCACCGAAAATCTCGTGGGAGACGTGGGCTCGGCGACCGTGCCTGGCAGCGCGTTTGTCAGCGCCTTGGACGTCGACGGACTCTTCCTCTGGGCCACCCAGGTGGATGGCACAAGCATCGGCTCCGCGATTACGACGGACGGCGCGGGTAACGTCTATGTCGCCGGCGGGTTCGAGGATACGGCCGATTTCGACCCCTTGAGAGGTCCATTGTCTCTTACGAGCGCCGGGGGCGTGGACATGTTTCTCATGCAGCAAACGGCACTCAACGGAGGCGTGGTTGCCGTGACGCACGTAAGCGGGGCCAGCGACATTCACGCCCAGGGCCTCGTAACGGACGGCGAGGACAATTTTCAGGTCATGGGCGAGTTCGCGGGCACGGTTGACTTCGATTCGGGCCCTGAGAGCCTTCGGCTGACCAGCGCCGGGGGACTCGATCTTTTCGTCGCCCGGTTCGGGGCGGACGCGGACGGCGGGGGCGCTGGTGGGGACCCGGGCAACGACGGCGTTTTCGGCACGGGCGTATGTTTCATCGCCACGGCCGCCTATGGCACGCCCTTGGCGGATGAAATCAGCGTCCTGCGCACACTGCGAGATCGACATATGCTCGACAACGCGTTTGGCACGGCCTTCGTGGACACATACTATCGCCTCAGCCCCCCGATCGCAGACACGCTCGCGCGCAGCCCATTCCTCCGCTCGCTTGTGCGGATGCTTCTCGCCCCCTTGGTGATCGTGTGCAGTCTCGAATTCGCTTCGCCGGGATCGCTGATCACGACTGTACTCATGGTCGTAGTGCTACGTGCGGCCTATGCCCGCAGAAGGAGAGAGGGCCGAGAGCAATAAGGCTCCGGGGCCGCCCCTAATCCGTGTCATCGTCGGGATTGTAGGGGTCGAGCAGAAGTTCGGGGCCCCGGTCATGAACGGGCAGCATGTGTTGCAGTTTTGGACGCCGGACACGCACTTCATCGCCAGCACGGGGATCGACGGCGCCTGCGCAGACATTGACGCCAAAGTCGCTATGGATGCCTGCGCGGTTTCAGGCCTGCAACCGGATCAGGTGGAATACCTGGAAGCACTGGAGCATCTCAGCCCAACGCGTGTCTACGGTGTTCTAGCCGCACGGTACGGCAGCGTCATCGCTTGCCGGTGAGTTTGCGGATGGCGCCGCGGGGGCTAAGGGGCCGGTTGTTCTTGCCTCGGACGCAGAGCTTTTCCGCCAGGTCCTCCGTCACCAGAATCGGGCGTTTGCACGTGCAGGCCAGCGATATGGCCGGGGGCACGTCGATGGCGACGGTCTCATGGTGCCGGCCTTCGCTCAGCATCAGCACGGCCTTCACCTTCTTTCCGCGCCCCGCCCGCACCAGCACCACTGCATCGAGCTTCAGGCCAACAGCCCGCAACGCGTTCTGGAACGTGTCCGGCGTCATGGGTCGCTGCATGCGCTCGCGCCCCAGGCTGAAGTCCCCAAACCAGGGGGCTGTTGGGTCAACAGACACCGGGACGGCACAGCGCTTTTTCAGTTCGAGCACAAACCTTCCGGCTGATTTCCCAGGTCCGATGGCGCGCCACAGGGCTTTGGCGGAGAGCAGACGATGCCCGTTCAGCCGTTTCCCGAGTCTCTCTCCTTGCTTCTCTCCGGCCGCGCGCAGGTCGATGGGATCGAACTGGGTGCTGTGCGCGGCCAACTGTTCCGCACCGGACGGTGCCCAGCCTATGCTGTGGCGAAACACGGGAAGGAGGAAGTAGCTCTCCCGCTCGCGTGTCGGGGCGCCGATGTTGCGGCGGAAGCGCGGGAGTGACCAAAGAGACTTGACGTTGAGGAAGGTCTTCGCCGCGGCGTGGGACTGAGGGCGTTTCTCGAGAAGGGCCAGGGCATCGGTCTTTCGTCCGACGAGGGCGTACGCCGTGACAAGCGTGAAAACGACGTCGCCGTCGTTTTTGTCCAGGGCGCGTGACTTCTCCAGATGAGGGATTGCGTGTCCTGCCCGGATTGTGGGCGGGAGAAGATAGGCTGAACCGACGCACGCCCACGCGAAGGCTTCGTAGGGCTTGCCTTCTGCTTGACGGGCCCACTTCTCGATGACGGCGATTGCCTTGTCCGCGTGAGTGGTTGACGTGGTGGCTAGGGCCCGCGCGACATTCCCGCGCGGCTCTTCCTGCGTGCGATCCTTCTGGAGCGCACGCAGGGCCTCGCCAAGTTGGCTGAGGCCGCTCGCAGGCATACCGGCTGCCTGAAAGACCTTCGAGGCGCTTTCATGGGCCAAGGCTTTGCCGCCTTTCACGTTGGCCTGTTGGGCCACCTGCTTGTCGGCGTAGATGGCGGCCTCTGCGCGGACGGCGAGGTTGAGACCGTCGCTGGGGCGGCAATCCAATTCGATGGTTTCGGACTCGCGCTCGAGTTCGAGCAGAGCGTAGAAGGTGCTCTCCCGGATCTCGGTGATCGTAAGCCCTGAGACGCGCCAATCAAACTGACCCAGCGTCCGGACAATCGTTGTGTGCATGTCGAGGTCGTCGGCGCAGCCCTTGCCGTTGAGCCAGGGTTCGATGGAGGCCGCTTCGGTGCCGCCCACCATCACCAGGAACGATCGCTGTCGTGCATCGGTCAGCAGCAGCCCGTTTTGCTGGTGGTGGATGCACGTACGTACGTAGGGAATTCTCCGCAGGACGCGATCCGTGAAGGCTTTGTCGGGGCGCGATTGTTTGAGTCCTTGCTCGACCATGTCGACCAGCTCCTTTCGCAGGTTTTGGCGGGCGTCGTGTAGGCGGCGTTTGACGGTGCCGGTGGGGCGGTCCGTGAAGCGGCTAATGTCGTCGACGGAGTAACCGTTGATGTAGAAAAGCGTGGCCGTCTCGCGCTGGATCTCTGAGAGCCGTTGCAGGGCAACCATGACGGCGTCCCGCAGTTCCCGTCGAGACGCGGCTTTGTCGGGGCCCGACCGCGTGTCCACCTGTGCGTCGGCCTCGACCTGCGCGCCTCTGCGCTGTTTGGCGCGCAGGTGCATGCGGAGCTGGTTGCGGGCGATGGTGTACAGCCACGGCCCGAACCGCGCCGGGTCCCGGAGTGTGTCCAGGGCCTGGAACGCGGACAGGAAGGTGTCCTGGGCAATGTCCTGCGCGTCTGCGAAACTGCCCGTCTTCGTCAGCGCCACGGCGAATACGGCGTCCTGGTAACGCTCGACCAGCACGCCGAAGGCGCTCGTGTCGCCCTCCCGGACGCGCTCGACGGTTGATGTCTCGGATTCCACCGTGCCTTTGCCTTCCCTGCCCATGTTGGTTCAGAAGTCCTCATCTGTCGTTTGATCAGATGCCGCAGGCCCGCGAAAGGTTCGGTCGTGTCTCCCGACTGTGCATCATCTCGCCGAGGCCCTGGGGCCGCGCCCTTAATCTGTGTCGTCGTCGGGATTGTAGGGGTCGAGCAGGAGTTCGGGGTCGCGGTCATGGACGGGCAGCATGTGTTGTAGTTTTAGACGCCGGCGGGTGAGTTCGCCTCCGTCCTCGGCCGCTTTTATGGTCGCGTCGGTGAGTGAGTAGAAGTATTTCTGGTCGGGCCCCTCGTGTATCTTGAAGGTGCCGAGGATGAGGACGGGTTCGGCATAGATCTGCGCCGTCTCGCCCTCCTGTAGCTGGACGTACAACACGTCGCGCGAGGGCGGCATGGAGCAGAAGTAGCACTCAATCGGAATGGGCAGCAGCATGAAGTCGCTCACGTCGATGAACGATTCTTGAGGAACCATGAACCCGGTCATGTGGACGGGTTGATTGTTGTATTTGAACAAGTCCGCGGCGAAGGTGCCACCTGAGATGAGTCGGCCCTTCGTCTTGCGCGGGAGGCTCCACGGAAGGAGGTTCATTCCTTCCTGAAGATGCCCCGCCTCGAGGCCCTCGCGAAGGCGCTCGTATTGTTGCGCCAGGTTTCCGCGTCGCAACTGCGTGTTGACTACGGCGACAAGCCCAATTAGACCCACGATGGCCAGAACGACGGCCAGAAAGATGCCGATGTCGCGTTTCGTTCTCTTTCTCATGTCCTGAATTCCTTACGCCCTTACTACATCGCTTGCAGGTCCCGCGCGATGTCCGTGCGGTACGCCTGCCACGCCGGGACGATGCCCGCGAGCAGACCCACGCCGGCGACGATGGCGAAAAAACCGAGTTCCTGCGTACTCGTGGAGAGTCCGGCGATGTTGAAGCCGTAGATCCGGCTCATGTATATCCCGAGGCCGAATGCCACGGTCTTGCCCAGGACCCAGCCCGCCGCGATGCCCAGCACGGTCACCAAGAGGGCTTCGATCATCACTGCGCCGAAGATTTCGTAGGCCCTGGCCCCAAGCGCCCTCATTATAGCAAGATCGCGTTTGCGCTGGATAATGGAAAGGTAGAGGCCGATTAGAATCGAGAGCGCGGAAATTATCACAACGATGTAACCTACTGACATCATCGTAACCACCGCAGGGGCCAAGACCTTATTGTAGAACCTGAGAATCTGGATTACCGGGACCGCCGCGGTCGCCTTGTACTCCACCATCACGTACTCCATGAAGGCGAATTGTTGCACGGGGCTGTAAAGGTCGATCAATACGGCGGTCACGGTCAGTTCTTCCGGATCGCGGACGCCTCCCACGCTCTCCGAAGCCGCCCCCTCCCCACCATCCGCTGCGTACTCGTGCAGGTCCCAGACGGACTGCAGGTCGACGAAAATCGCGCGATCGTTCGAGGTTCCGGAGCGCTTGAGGATCCCGACCACTTCATACTTGTTGTCACGGTGGTCATACTCCGCGATATCCGGGGACAACTCGATCGTGCCGTGTACCCCCGCGAAGCGCGACCCCAACTTCAGCTCGGGGTTCTCGCGCGCAACGAGGTATCCCAGCACGGCCTCGAGCGGCCCATCGAAAAACCTCCCTTGAGCCAGTCGAAACGGAAACCGGTCCTCGCCCGTGACAGGATTCGTCCGGGGATAATCGTATATCTCCGGAATGGTCCCTACGATTCGAGAGCCCCTGTAGGTATCGCCGAGGCCTATCGGGAAGGCGTGCACGACATCCTCATGCTCCTTCAGGCGCTCGTATTCGGAATACGGCAACGCGCCCGTGGGATTACCGAGATAATACACCGCGTTGAGGACCAACAGGAGCGGATCTCCCGGCGGTCCGACGACAATATCGTAGGCCTGTTGCTCTTCTTCGAAACGCGCGCGGGTCTCGTCGCGCAAGGTGAGGATGGCCGAAATGAGACCCACGGCCAGCGCGACGGAAAGGATCGTCAGCCCCGTTGTCAGCCAACGGCTCCACAAATAGATCCACGCGATCCGCCAGAGACTCACGTGGCCACCTCTCGAACGAGCTCGGAGCAGTCGAAGCGCACCGGAAGCGTATCGGCGATCGTGCGGTCGTGCGTCACCATAAGCACGGTGACCTCTTCCTCGCGGCACATCTCGAGCAGCAATTCCATCACGGATGCGGCCGACTTCGGGTCGAGGCTGCCCGTCGGCTCGTCCGCGACGACGATCTTCTGCTTGTTCGCCAGCGCCCGTGCAATCGCCACGCGCTGTTGCTCGCCCACGCTGAGCGTCGTCGGCTTGGCGTTGATTCGATGGCCCAGCCCAACGCGCTCGAGGAGCTCCATCGCATGCGATTTCCAGACCTTCTGCGGGCGCGTGTCGCTGAACTGCATCCCGAGCATGACGTTTTGCAGCGCCGTAAATGGCGCGAGAAGATTGAAGGTCTGGAAGACAAAGCCGAAGCGCTCGCCCCGGAACTGGTCCATTGCGCCCTCGCTGAGGTCCTGAATCTCAACGCCGTCCACCTCAAGAACGCCCTCGTCAGGCCGCAGCAGTCCTGTCACCAGGTTCAGCATCGTGCTCTTGCCGCAGCCGCTCGGACCCCAAAGCGCGATGTGCGCCCCGGCATCGGCTCGAAACGCGTCGCAGTAAAACTCGACCCCGGGCCCCAAACGCCGCCGGACCTTGTCGAATGTAACCATCGTTCAGACACCTACCTGGTTGAATCGCGGCCCGGCCTCCAGGGGCAGAGCGTTCCCAGATAATTGTAACAAAAACTATTGACAAATTGGTCCATTTGCTTTGCCCCGCGAAAACGCCTATAAAGTCTCATCTCACGCGGAATGGGACGCCATACCGCAGTTTGGCGCCAACACGAGGAAAACACTCGCCTTTTGAAGATCTTCCTCCATAGCTATACCTTCCGCGATTCTCCGCTGCGCGAGGCGCTGCAAGCCGCGTCGGACTTCGCTTATGACGGCCTGGAACTGTCCCGGGTGCACTTCGACGATGCCCGCCTGCAGGAGGAATTACCCAAGGCCATGGAGCTGGGTGAGAGGCATGGAGTCCCCGTTGCTTGTGTGGATTTTGCTGGCGATTTCTTCAACGAGGATAGTGCCGCCGTCAAACGCTCCGTCGCGCTGGTTGGACGCAACATTGAGATCTGCGCCGGGCACGGCATAGACCTCATGAACGGTTATGCCGGCGTACTCTTTGGCGAGCCGGACGACTTTGCCAGCAACGGCTCCGCCCTCGCTACGGACGCACATTACGAGAAGGCCGCCGCCGCGCTACGCGCTTTGGCAGGGGTCGCGGGAGACAACGGGGTGCGGCTCGCGTTGGAGATCCACATGAATACGATTCACGATACGGTGGCTTCGACGCGCCGGCTGCTCGACTTGGTCGATAGCGAGCACGTCGTCGCGACGCCCGACCCGGGGAACATGTATGCGACAAACGTGGACGACCGCGATCCGGGGGCCCTGGACGCCATCCGCGATCGCGTGGGTTACTTTCACTTCAAGACATGCACTGAATCCGAAGGAGCATACGACTATTCGGCCCGACTTGCGGATGGAGACATCGATCTCTCGCGATACCTACACAAGCTCGAAGAATTCGGCTATAATGGACCTGTGTGCATTGAGCACGTCGGCGCGGGCGACCCGCGGGCCTGCGCGCAAGAGGATATTGCCTATTTGCGGCGGATGTTGAAACGCTAAATCCCTTGGGGCCGCATCGAAATACGCACCGGAGTACTTTGTGACAACCCACAGCACCGCCGAGAGGACCCTGGCCAACCTCGTCTACGAGAAATACGACCTCGGCGAAGTAAGGATCCCGAAGACTCTCCAGCGCGTTCACCAGCGCCGCCACCGCAAGTTTGTCATCGAGACCGAAAAGGGCCGCTTCCTGCTAAAGACCTACCGGAACGACCCGGAAGTGCTTGATTCGCTGCGTTTTCAGCACCGCCTCTCGGCCCACCTGGACAAACACGGCCTGCCCGTCGCGCGGATTCAGCCGTCATTCACCGGGGCCAAGATCGTCGAGATAGACGACTGGGCCTTCGAGCTGCAAGAGTTCGTCGAGGGCAACGCCATGCGCGTTACCGGCACGAACCTCATGAACAGCGCGGCCGCGTTGGGCAGGTTCCACCGGGTCTGCAGCGAGTTCCCATGTCCCGACCGCGACACGCGAATGTGGCGCTTCAGCGAAGTGCCGCGCCAGATATTCAGCACGCTCTATAGGCGCGCCCGGCGCGAGGGCGATCACGCTGCCATCGATGAGCACTGCAACAGTATTGCGCTCTTCCTGCGCGAATCGACGAACGAGTTGGACTTGACTGCACGCGACCAGTTCGAGACGGGCCTCATTCACGGCGATTGGCACAGCGGCAATCTTATTTTTCAGAAAGAGCGGCTGATGGCCATCATCGACCTCGAGTTCGCGGGGGACGGGTGCTATCTCGAAGACCTTGCCTACGCCCTGTCGAACCTGTGCGTGCGCACCTGCACCGAAGCGGACAAGCTCGAACAGCGTGTCGACATTCTGCTTAGCCACTACCAGAAGTATCGCACCCTATCGCCCTCCGAAGAAAAGGCGCTGTACTACGCCGTCGGGGTCAAGCACGTGGCCACCGTTTGCTACCAGTGTATCCAGCAAAGCGGACTTGTCGCCGGTTACACCGCGAGCCAATGGATGGGGATCCTCGATACCCAGTCGCAATGGCTCACCGAACGCGCCCACGCGATCAAGAAGGGTTGGTAGTCGCGCCCGCTCAACGGACGTGGCGGCTCCGGATTCTCTCGTACGCCATCCAGAACTTTCGCAGGCGGTCGAGTGCCTTGTCGTCGAGCGGCTGTTCGGAGTAGGCGCTTAGGACGTACATTTCGGTGAGTTCGCGCGCCTCGTGTCTGAGCCCGCGCAGCTCTCGCGGAAAGGCCTTCACGAACTCGTAGGGCGTCTGGTCGTCTTGCCGCGGCACGCCCAGATCGGCCGCCAGAGCGCACAACGCGTCGTAGGATACCGCGACGTAATTCCGGGCCACCTGGCTGTGGCCGCCACCCCCCTCTCCGGCCATGGGATTCCTGAACGGCGTGCTCTTCGCGACAGCCGGGCTGATCCGGGTCGGCCCCCGGCGCTTGGGGAGCTCGGGCAGGCGAATGACACGCTCCAAGAAGCGGTCGAGCCCATTGAAGAGGTCGATCACCCAATCCGGGAACCAATCGCGGTTGCGCCCGACCTGCACCGCGAGGACACCGATCCCTCGCGCCGCCGCGAACAGTAGGAACAGCCCCATGCACACCAGGACCACCTGGCCGACACGCTCGACGATGCGGGTCTGCTCGACCAAGCCGGCGGTTTTCGAGGCAGGCGAAAGCACGAGCTCAAAAGTCGAACCGCGGTTCCAGGGATCGTACTCATGGGATTCGATAAACGCGGCCTTCGGCAAGTCTGGCAGAGGCAGTTGCAGGGCGCCGGTCATCACGGCCGCGATCATTAGCGACCCGAGCCCGACCCAGAACCAGCCGATGCCGGCCGGGAAATCGACCTTCCGTGATCGAAAATACTCGCGAAGCCCGCCGAGGCTCGTAAGCATGAGCAAGGACAGCGCGCTGACTGTGTACACTGCAACGTAAATGTGCCCGCGCAGTATGAACTCCGACCCCCCGCGCATGAGCGCCGGGAGCCCGAGCGCGAACACGGCCATCGCGGGAACGGAGAAATAGAATATCGAGATGCCCGGATGGCGTTTCTGAAGGCGCTTGGTCGGGGCTTCAGTCGCCCCTTTCGCAAGCTTGTCCGCTCCCGGAGGCTTGTATTCCAAGGGGTCGACCGCCTGGATCTCTTCCGGCTCGAGCAGAAAGCCGGCCGGCTTGCGCGACGTGCCCTTCTTCTTCGCCGGCGCCGTGCTCTTGCTGCGGATGGAAAGCTGAAACTTCCGGGCCGTCCCGGTCAGGATGCCGATGTCACCGGCGGTCCTGTTCTCGTCGATGCAGCACTCATGCGTCAGCCGGTTCGTCGCCCACCACAGCAACGCGACGAAGGTCATATTGAAGAGCGCCGCCGTCCCCGGACTGTCGAGGAATCCTGGCGCAACCGAGCCCACGTCATACAGGCCGGTGGTCGTCCATGTGTAGAATCCGACCACCAATATCAGCGCAATGATGTACATCATCGATTCTTCGGAGCCGTCACGCGCAACCAGCCGGTTCAGCGCAACGACGCCCATCACAAAGCAAAATGCCACCCAGCGCAGATTCGTCGCATGCACCGCGCTGTATATGAAGCGGACGTCCAGCAAGAAGAACACAAACGAATAGACCATGAAGAAGATCAGAAGCGGCGTCAAAGCGTCTATGATCATGTCCGTCGCGGAACGGTGACGGTACCGGCGCAGATCGTCAGGCATTTCCTCTTTGAGGCCCTGAAAATCGGTCCGCTGGCGTTTTGCCTCCCGCTCCTTCTTGGCCGCCTCGGCCACGTCGTAATCCGGCGAAGCCATCAGGCTTTGAAGGTCGGTCGAGGGTTCGTTGGGTTTGTCCGCCATATCGGATGGGCGCCTATAGATATCCCAGCGCGCGCAGGGAGTCCTCGCGCTGCTGGCTCTCCTCGAGTGTGCCCACCTGCGTCGCAATGGCCGCGGGGATGAACCGGAATCTCTGTACAAGGGCCCAGTGGTCCGGGACGGCCCGGTCCAAGAGGACGTCAAACAGCCCGTCTTCTACGTCGTATTCGCCGAGCTCGACAAATTTGTGCCCCCGGCCCGAGTAATCCTCGATGCGCCTGAACGCGGTATCTGACTCCGCCCTGATCGACACCGCCCCCGCCGGATGCCCCCAGATCTCCGTCGTGAACAGTTCCACCTGCACGTGATACTTCCCGTTGGGGACGGGAATGCTCAGGCCGACAGGCGGCGCCCCCTCCGGCCAGCCGTTGTTGACCAGCCCATAGGGATAGAGCGTCCATTTCGCCTTGTGCGGATAGGTATCGTCCGGCTCTTGTCCGAGCTGAGTAAGGATCTGCCCGGCGTTTCTGATGTGCTCCAGTTCTATACGCTCGATAAAGGGCATGTCGATCTCGCGCAGAGGGAGCGCTGTAAAACTCCGCCATCGCTGCCGCAATTCGCCGTCCACCCACTCCCGAATCGCGGCGGCGGCGGGGCTGCCGGCCGGGAGCGCTTTGGGGGGGGATTTCGCGGTCCGCGGTCCGGGCCACAACCTTTCCTTCTGGGTCTTGGGCGTGTAGTGGTAGGTGTGGTCGAGTGTACGAAGGACCAGTGTTCCGTCTTCGTGGTGGGCCATGACGGCTTCATGAAGGCCCGCACCTTCGGGCAGCAGCCATAGAGACTGCAAGGGCTTCCCGTGGAATTCCGCTTCGGTGCGGAGCCCCAACAGCTCGACCAAAGTAGGCACGATGTCCGCGTTCTCGACGAGCGCGGAGCTTCGAACCCCCGCCGGAATTCCAGGACCCGCGAGGACAAGTGGCACGCGCATGACCTCTTCGTACTTGAAGCCGTGCCCCACGCTACCGCCGTCTTCGCCAAGAAGGTCGCCGTGGTCTGCCCCGATGATCCATATCGTGTTGTCCGCGTGTCCCAACCCTTCGAGGATCTCCACGAGCCTGCCGATCCCCCCGTCACTCAGCAATATGCTGCCGTCATGCAGACCCCTGAGTGCCTCCTGGTCTTCGGAGGAGTACTTAACGCTCGGCCCCCGGAGGGCCTGGCCGCCACTGACCACTTTGCTCTCGTAGTCCGGGTCGACCCATTTGTCGTAAGGGGGCCGAAGAGGGTGCGGAAAGTGCGTGTCCATCGCGTGGATGTACAGGAAGAAGGGACGCGACTTCGGCTCTTTGAGATAGGCCTCGGCTGCATCCACGAGGCCGTCCATCTCCGCATACGGCATGCTTTGAAGGTGCACGGCCTTGTCGAAGGCGCGCGATAGGCGGCATTCGGGCGTGATGTACGGGTGCGCCGACACCATGACCGTCTCGTATCCGTTCTCAGAGAGGATGCTCGGGAAGAGCTGTTCCTCAGGCGGAGGCGCTTTGAAGAGGTCCTGCCAGGCTTGGTTGCTCAGGCAAGGCACCGCGAAATGTCGCCCCGTCATGTAGGACGGGACCGAACGGTCGGTCACGAAACCCTGCGCGTACGCCCGCTCAAACAACACGCCACGCGCCGCGAGCCGGTCGATCGCCGGAGAGGTCTGGCGCTCGTAGCCGTAGCACGACAGGTTCGAAGCGCGGCACGCGTCAAGCAGAATCCAAACGACATTTGGGTCCGTCGATGGCGGGCGGCCTGCGCTGGTTCGGTCCGGCCCAACGGAGTCATCAGGCGTGCATGCGCAGAGCCAGAGCGCCGGCAAGAGCAGCAGGCCGCTGCAGGCCGCGAGGCGTATACGCATCCTACTGCCCAATCTTCTGCGGAGCGAGCTCATGGAGATCGCTTTCCTCCTGGATGTGGAAGACATATATATTGTGCGGCGCGAGCAGCGCAGCCGCGTCTTCGTAGCCTTTCCGGTCGCGAATGAAGAACACACTGACGGCGAAGCCGGCGTACTTCATCTCCGCGAGCGTCAGGGCAAGCTGCTCGCTCACGTAGGGCACCACGGGCAGCAGGGCCGCGTCGCGCGGCAGGCCGCGAAACTCCTCGAGTATGAGCTGCTCCGCGTCCAGACCGTGACCCGGAAGAATCCGTGCCAGATTCTCAGCCACCATCTGCGCCTGCATGGTCGTGCGCATCGTGGGCACTTTGAGCGGGCTGATCCGGTCCGATTCCGTCTCGCCGACCACGCTGTCCCGCGCGTCCTCACGCGAGAGCGAGCCCTGCGACTCGACGTCGTACTGCGCCTCCTCCGCGGCGTCCAGACCGTTCGTGATCATGCCGACCTGCTCGCCGGAAATTTGCAGCAGATACGCGATCGACGCCGTCACGGTGATCGCGAGTTCCATACGCAGCTCGCGGTCCTCGGGCACGTAGTTGTCACCGTGCAGATCCAGGATCAACGTCCCCCCCGTCACGGAGGACGGCTCGTAGGTCTTCGTAAACAATTCGCCCGTCCGCGCCGACGCCTTCCAATGTATCCGGTTCATCGGGTCGCCGGATTCGTACTCGCGCAGCCCGGCAAGGCGCGACGGATCCTCATAGATACGGTGGCTGGTCCGGATCGGCCCCTGCGGCCGCTTCGCCGCGACGTTGAAGGTGTCGATGTAGGCGATGGTCGGCAGTACGGATACGTAGTCCTGCTGCACGCCCGTGCGGAACCGCTTCTGAAGGCCAAAGAGATCGCCCGACTCCATTACCAGCGGCCCGATACGGTGGTAGCCGCGCTTCGGAAGGGTCAGCCTGTAGCTCATCGTGACCGAGCGGCCCGGCATCAGGATGGCAAGTCGCGAGTTGTCTCCGGCGCGGTGGCAGAAGGGCGGGAACATGTCCTCCAAGAAGATCCACGGAATGGGCCAGCCCCGCTTGTTCGAAACGGTCACGTCCACATCCACCGCGTCGCCCTGCTGCAGCGTCGTCCTACTCACGGTCCGCTCGCAGTCCAGCCCCGCGAGCCACGCGATCGACGAGTAATGGGCGATCCCGACCAGCAAGAGGAAGGCGTAAATCGAGTAGGCCATGTACGGACTTTGCACAAAGAACGACGCGGCGATTCCGGCCCCCGCCACCATGAACCAGAATGCGTTTCTTCGCAGGTCGCGTTCCCGTTTCCTGTCCATGCGCTTCCTTACTAGTGGTGTGATCTATAGTTGCGGAACTCTACAGATTGTTGCGAAAGTACGCCCCTTTTTGCCACAGAGGCCACAGAGAGCTCAGAGATAGTCTTGTGATTACTCTCATGGACCGATTTCTCGCTAACGTTTATCAACACTCCCCGCTTTTTCACAGGCGGATTTCAATAGTCCGGGACAGGGCCACCGGTGGACTTCAATGACCGCAGCAATAGTCTGTTCGATGAGTTGACCGCCCTTAAGCTCCTCTGTGTTCTCTGTGCCCTCTGTGGCTAAGCCGCGATAACGCATTACTCGACGTCCTTCAGGTGTTCCCACTGCGCGGGGAGCGCGGGATCCATGATCTCGATGAAGCCGAGGGCCTGAGGGGACAACTGCCTGTTCTTGCGCCATACCACGCCGTAGGTCCGGCGCGGGAAATACTCTCCGACCGGAATGACTTCGAGGTTTTCGTTCCCGGTGATGCAGATGCTCATCACAATCGAAACACCAAGCCCAATCTCGACGTACTTCTTGATAACTTCCCAGCCGCCTACCTCGAGGCGCACTTCGTAATTCAGATTTTCCTGTGTAAACACTAACTCGACCTGCCGCCACGTGCTCAAATGCCGCGGCGGCAGGATAAGCGGATACTTGCTGATGTGCCGTGGCAATACCTTCCTGCGTTTGGCCAGAGGATGGCCCTTCGTCGTGATCAGCATCGGCTCGTACGCCACAATCGGATGGAACTCGATGTCCTCCGGAGTTTCGAGCATCGGCCCCACGCAGAAATCGACTTCCCCCGCGCGGAGAAGTTCCAGCCCCTCGCGGCCCGTGACGTTGCGAAGCCGGAGATCGACGCCGGGATGCGCGTTGACGAAGCGCTCCACGAAGCTCGGCAACACATACTGGATCGTCGAGGCCCCGGCCGCGATCTCGAGGCGCCCCCGTTCAACCGAGTCCCGCCTCCCCTGAAAGCTCTCCTCCAGCGCGCTGAACCCCTCCACGAGCGGCTGCGCAAGCTCGAAGAGAATCTCCCCGTCGTGCGTAAGCTCGATCTTTGGGCCGTTTCGGTCGAAGAGTTTCGCGTCAAATTCGCGCTCCAGGGCCTGGATTTGGAGCGACACAGAGGGCTGGCTCAGATACATCTTCTCTGCGGCCCGCGAGATACTCCCGTTCTGGGCGGCATAGTAGAAACCGCGTAATTGCTGCAACCGGTTATGTTTATAACGCACGGAACTCTTCGCCATGACCGAATCTCCCAGAGAGCCCAGTCTACCTGAAGGGATCTCGCATAGCCACTATTGAAGCACACTATATTCAAAATGTCAATGATGATAATTGAAAGAATTGTCTTTAGCAATACTGGCTCCGGGTGTAGTCTGAGCCAAGCTTGGGGCCTGAAGGCCCGCCAATATCGTACTGGACGGCGAAGCGCTAAGCCAAGAGAGCATAAGGAATTCAGCGCCATGTTAGACGCCCCCATACTTCAACTCGACAAACTGGAGATACGTGTCCCCGTTAGGGCTGAATTCGCCGGAATCGTGACGCCCGGAGCGCTCGCATTTGTGGCTATGCTCATCCGGGAGTTCAGACACCGCCGGAGCGTGATTCTCGACCGCAGACGCGAGACCAGGGCGGCGCTCGCCGTCCATCAACTGGAAACGCCATCTGGGCGAGGACACTATCGACAAGTTCCAGTTCGTCACGCTGGCCGGGTTCCACGCGCTTAATCTGGGCATGTTCGACCTCGCGCCAATAACGCGACTGCGGGATGGCGGGCTCGACAGAGGAAGCGCAATTCAATTAGACTGACGCCCTGGCGTCAAGCACCTGGTTTTCCCGGCGCCGCGTGGCGCCGGGAAAACTGTACCGTTTGCATCTACATTAAGGAACAGACATGCCCTCATTCTATCCGCCAAGACGCACGCTTATGGGCCCCGGCCCCTCAGACGTCCACCCGCGCGTAACCGCCGCGCTTGCCCGCGACACTATAGGCCATCTCGACCCCGAGTTCATCCGGCTCATGGACGAGGTCAAAGCGCTCCTGCAGTACGCGTTCCAGACCAAGAACGAGATGACCTTTCCCGTCTCCGCGCCGGGGTCCGCCGGAATGGAATGCTGTTTCGTGAACCTCGTCGAGCCTGGGGATAAAGTCGTCGTCGCGCAGAACGGCGTCTTCGGCGGACGCATGAAAGAAAACGTCGAGCGTTGTGGGGCGACGCCCGTGATGGTCGAGGACGCATGGGGCGATCCGGTCGACCCCAACAAAGTCGAAGAGGCCCTCAAGGCCAACCCGGACGCGAAGATCCTTGCGTTCGTGCAGGCCGAGACTTCTACGGGGGCGGAGTCGGACACCAAGGCGCTCGCGAAACTCGCCCATGACAACGACTGCCTGACCATCGTCGATACGGTGACCGCCCTTGGCGGCACGCCTGTCGATGTGGACGGCTGGGGCGTCGACGCCATCTACAGCGGGACGCAGAAATGCCTCTCGTGCGTGCCCGGGTTGTCGCCCGTCAGCTTTAACGACCGCGCCGTCGAAGCGATCCAGAACCGGAAGACGAAGGTGCAGAGCTGGTTCCTCGATATCAACTTGCTCACGTCGTACTGGGGTACCGCCGCGAAGCGCGCGTACCACCATACCGCGCCGGTAAACGCTATCTACGCGCTGCACGAGTCGCTCGTCATGCTTCAAGAAGAAGGACTCGAAAACGCCTGGGCCAGACATCGCCGCAACCATAACGCCCTGCGCGACGGCTTCGAGGCCATGGGCCTCAACTTCGTCGTCGAGGAACCCCACCGCCTCCCGCAACTCAACGCCGTCTCCGTGCCCGAAGGCGTCGACGAAGCCGCCGTCCGCGGCAAGCTGCTCGAAGACTACGGCCTCGAGATCGGCGCGGGCCTCGGCGCATTGGCCGGGAAAGTCTGGCGCATCGGCCTCATGGGCCACGCCTCAAATCCCAAGAACGTCTTCCTCTGCCTCGACGGAATGGACAGCGTCCTAACGAAAATGGGCGCGCCCATCGAATCAGGTATCGCCGTCGCCACCGCCAAAGAATCCTACGCCAACTCCGCTAAAGTCGCCGTTGGCGCCTAGTTCCCGACCAAAGCTCTCCCAACACCTCAATCTGAACGATGATGCAGCAAATTGGAGTGCGGAAGCTTGCTTCCGCGAAGCTGTCGACAAAGATCCGCGTGAGGCGCTTCGAAGATCTACGCCTTCGATTCGAGGAGTTGGATGATGCTGGCTTCGCGTTCCGCGAGGGGTGAAAGGTCGTAGGCGAGGAGGTCGGCGAGTTTGGCGAAGTCCGAGGCCTCCATGGCCTGGCGGGCGGTGTTGAGTAGTCCCCAGAGTTCCTCGTCGTGTTTGAGCAGTGCCGTGCCCTCAATTTCGAGAGCGGCCACGTCGAGGCCTAGCGAGTCCGCGACCTGAGCTTGGCGCTCTTTGAGCACGCTCCAGATGTCCAGGAGCTGGTTGAATCCGGCGAAGGCCTCCTCGGGCGTCTTTCCGGCAAGGATCCGGGCGAGTTCTTGGCATGCGACTGGGAGCTCGGGGACGACCTCGGCGAGCTCGGCGATGCTCTCCTTGACGAGCGTGCGGACGTCGGCGGAGACGATCTCTAAACGCTGAACGTCGGCGACGGGCGTCCGGCCGAAGGCGGGGGTGATTTCTTCGGCGGGGATGTCGCGGCCGTCGGCGATGATGCTCTGGAGGGCGCGGCCGTTGGCTTGCAGGTATTCGTTGACTTCGATGAGGGCGTTGCCGATGGTGCCGGGGTCGGTCTGCAGTAAGAACTGCTTCTTGCCGTCGAGTGTAATCTCCATGAGCGGCTACCCGGGGATGAGTTTGGAGATGTCGTCGACCTCCGCGGGCGCGGCGGCGTGCTTATTCTCCTCCTGGATGGCCAGGTAGACTTCCTTTCGATGGACGGCGATGTCTTTCGGGGCGTCGATGCCCAATTTGACTTGATGGTCTTTTACGTCGAGGAGTTTCACCTCGATTGAGTCGCCGATCATGATACTTTCGTTTTCTCTACGCGTCAGTACGAGCATTGGATACCTCCTGGGAGGGTTCCGCTCCCTGTGCTGCCTGGTTCAACCGGAACTGGACGGGATAGCTGCTCTTGTCCAGGATCGTCTGTTTGGCAAGGCGTTGCTGAGGGTTAATCACAATAGGGGCTTTGAGGTTTGTGCGCACTTGCGTGGGGTCCTGCGGCACGACAACGAGGGTGTAGATATCGAGGTCTTCCACGGACGCGACGGCGAGCTCCGTGAGTTCATCGGCCCGAAGCCGGATGTCGTAGTCGGGCACGACGGCCCTTGGATCCATGAGGATGAAGGCCAGGTCGCCGTCGTCTGTGGATTGGAGCCACTTAACGTGGGCGTCGCCTGTGCCGTCGAGCAGGACGAAGCGGCGGAATGCCTGAAAGCCTATGATGGGCTGGGTGAAAGTCAGGACGGAATTCTCGTCTATCTCTAGGGAACCGAACCGGGTGGTATCGAGATGCATCGCACGCGCTCCGTCGCAAAATGGATGCTCAGCCGGGTCAGTATGCACGAATGCGGGCCTGTGCGCAAGCGCCGCGCGATGGAGTTTTGGGTAGGATTGCGATAGAATCACGTCTCACATCATTGAGCATTGACCGCCACCGGGGGAGCGCCCCCACGAGTGACTATGCCGGACGCCCTTTTCGATCGCTTCAAGGAAAAGTTCGAGGCCCTAAAGGGGCATGTGCACCTGGTGGCGTCGTGGGAGAAGGCCGCGGCGGCGGCCGGGGCGATTTGCCAGGAGGCCAAGGCCGGACGGGTGGCTGTCGCGCGGGCGCCGGGTCCGTTTCAGGAGGCGCTGGGGCGATGGTGTAAGGCGAGCGGGACGCAACTGCTGACGCCGCCGTATGCGGCTGACACGTTGCCCGGCGCGATAGACGCGGCGGATGTCGGTATCTCCTGCATGGACTTCGCCATCGCGCGGACGGGGACGCTTGTGGAGGTGGCACTCGACGATGCGACGCGGCTGGTGTCCTCGCTCCCTCAGACGCATATCGCGTTGGTGTCCGCGCGGGAACTGGTGGACGATCTCGATTCGGCAGCGCCACGGTTGCGGGAGATTTTCGCGGAGCATTCTCAAAATTGTGTGATCAGTTTTCTCTCGGGGCCCAGCCGCACGGGGGACATCGAGATGCGCTTGACGCTCGGGGTGCATGGTCCGGCGGCGGCGCACGCCATCGTTCTCGCCGAGGCGATGGACGTGGAGATGCCGTATGGCTGAAGCGCGCGTTGCACGCCTGAAAGAGAAGATTACGGACGCGATCTCGCATCCGCAAACGCGAAGTTCGCTGTATGCGTGTATGGTGCGGGGACGCACCTCGCGCGCGGAGGCGCTGCTGGAGTTGCCGGGGGGAGCGGCGTTCCGAGAACGGGTGAAGGAGGTCAAGGGGGCGTGCTTGGAGAATCAGGACGAGCTTCTGGATCGCTTTGTCTCAAATCTGGAGAAGCGGGGCACGAAGGTGTTTCTGGCCGAGGACGGCCCGGCGGCAATCGACTATGTATTAGATGTGGCGCGCGAACGCGGGGCGAAGACCGTCTCGAAATCCAAGTCGCTGACGACCGAAGAGATCGAGATGAACGGGGCGCTCGAGGGGGCCGGGCTGCGTGTAGTGGAGACCGACCTCGGCGAACTGATCATTCAGATGGCGGGCGAGAAGCCGTATCACCTGGTGTTTCCGGCGCTGCACAAGACGGCGGAGGAGGTCTCCGAGATCTTCGAGAGAGAGATGGGCCGCCCGATCTCATCCGACATCGATGAACTCACGGCGGCCGCGCGGGGCTATCTCCGTCCGATCTTCTTGAACACGGATATTGGGATGACAGGGGCGAATGTCGGCGTCGCGGAGACAGGCGGGATAGTCATCGAGACGAACGAAGGCAATGGCCGGCTGGTGTCGAGCATCGGGGATTGTCACATCTGCGTGATGGGGCGCGAGAAGATTGTCGATACCATCGAAGAGGCGCTGCTGATGGTGATGGCGCACCCGGTGAGTTCGACAGGGCAGTGCCCGACGACGTACGTGACGTGGATGAACGGGCGGTCGCCGTTGGGCGAGGGGGCGGCCGGACCGCGCGAGTCGCATGTAATCATTCTGGACAATGGGCGCACCAAGATGCGCGAGGACCCGGCGCTGAAGGAGGCCTTGAGCTGCATCCGGTGCGGGGCGTGCATGAATATCTGCCCCACCTATGGCGTGGTCGGCGGGCACACCTTCGGCTACATTTACCCGGGGCCGATCGGGATTCCGTGGACGGCGGCGGTGCATGGTCTGGATCGGGCGGCGGACTTTGCGGCGTTGTGCATTTCGTGCGGGTTGTGCAAGGAAATCTGCCCGGCGGACATCGACATGCCGCTCATGATCGCGGAGGTCAAGCATCGCGCGCACGAAATTGAAGCGCCCACGCGCGCCGAGAAGACCATGATGGCGGCGGACCGCTTTGCGGCGCTTGGAAGTGCAACCGCGCCGGTCTCGAACTGGCTGCTGCGTAACCGCCCGTTCAGGGCGCTGCTCGAACGCGTGACCGGCCTCGACCGGCGCCGCGCGCTCCCACCCTTTGCACGCAATACCTTCGCGCGGCAGTTTCAGCGCACGCAGCGTTCTCCGAAACAGCTGGTGCGTCATAAGGTCGTTTTCTTCTACGACGTCTATGCGAACTACAACGCCCCCGGCCTCGGCATGGCGGCCGTTGAGCGGTTGGAGGCGGCCGGCTGCGAAGTCGTCGTTCCCAAGCAGAAACCAAGCGGCTATCCTTTGGTCGCCTACGGCGACCTGGCGCGCGCGCGTAAGGTCGCCGAGTTTAACGTCAGAAGCCTGGCGCCCTTTGCGCGAGACGGTTACACGATTCTGTCGCTCGAACCCACCGCCGCCCACGCGCTCAGCAAGACCTACCCGAGTTTGCTCGATCATTCCGAGGATGCGTCGCTCGTCGCATCGAGCACGCGCGAGTTCTTCTCCTTTCTCCTGGAGATCGAGCCGGAAGACGGCCCGAAAGTCTTGGCGGGCCGGCGCTTTGGACTCCATTGCTCGTGCCACCAGCGCTCGCAGGGGAGCGCGTCGGAGGCCCTTCGCTGGCTCGAGGGTCAGGGCGCCGAAGTCGTACGCATCGAGACCGGGACCTGCTGCGGCATGGGCGGCACCTTCGGCCTCAAAGAAGGCGCCCTCGGCTACGACCTGTCCCAGGCCGTCGGCGAACCCCTGATCGCCCTCTTCCGCGAGGCCGACGTAGAGGCCATCGTCTCCGAGAGCAGCGTCTGCGCCATTCAGCTCGCCGAAGGCACGGAGCTTCGGGTCCTCCATCCGCTGGAGGTCGCTTCCGAAGCGGAGCGCCCTGGCTGAGGAGGTGGCGGAACAGCCCGACCATGCACACGGACAGATCGACTTGAGGACTTTTTCGCTGGCTGCGTTTTGGGGTACTATGCCACTGTAAGGGCCTGCGGGGCCGTTGAGTGGCTGGGTTTGGCGATTATGGACGGGATGGATCGATGGCAGAGCAGCTTTCCTTGAAAAATATTCTGTCGTATGCGGTGAAGCGCGGGGCGTCGGACGTCCACCTGAAGGTGCCGCGGCCGCCTGTGATGCGGATCGATGGCGCGATCCGTTTTGCGGGGGAGGTGCCGATTACGCAGGAACATATGCTCGGGTTCCTGGATGAGATGATGGATGAGAAGGCGAAGGAGGCCTTTCTCGAATCGGGGGACGCGGACCTGGCGCTCAGTATGCCGGGTGTGGGCCGCTTCCGTGTGAATTGCCTGATGCAGCGGAGCACGGTGGCCGTCATCATGCGGCACGTGAAAAGCGAGATTCCTAATTTCGCGGACTTGTCGCTGCCGAAGGGGCCGGTCGAGAGGATTGCACAGTTGCGGCGCGGGCTGGTGCTGGTCACGGGCACGACGGGCAGCGGGAAGTCGACGACGCTCGCGTCGATCATCGACATCATCAATCAGACGCGGTCAGAGCACATCGTCTCGCTGGAGGACCCTATCGAGTTTCTGCATGAGGACAAGAAGAGCAGCGTGATTCAACGCGAGGTGGCGATCGATACGAAGGATTTCAAGACGGCGTTGCGGGCGCTGATGCGTGAAGACCCGGACGTGATCCTCATCGGCGAGATGCGGGACAGGGAGACCTTTGAGGCGTGTATTTCGGCATCGGAAACGGGGCACTTGGTGTTCAGCACGCTGCATACGACGAATGCGATGATGACCATCGACCGGATCGTGGACATCTTTCCGGCGGACCAGCATCAGCAGGTGCGGACGCAGTTATCGCGCCAGCTTCAAGCGCTGATGTCGCAGCGTCTGCTGCCTTCTGCGGACGGGACGGGGCGGGTGCCGGCGGTCGAGATTATGTTCAACACGCCGAGCATCGCGGAGCTGATCAAGGAGAATAACCTGAGGCAGATCCCGAGGGCCATCAGTGCGGGTAAGGAGGAGGGCATGCAGACGTTTAACATGAGTCTGGTGGCCCTGGTCGAATCGGGCCGCATCGAGGAGGCGGAGGCGATGGCCGCGTCGGACAATGCGGATGAATTGAAGATGAACCTCCAGGGCATCTATCTCAGTCAAGACCGAGGCGGCATTCTGAAGCGCTAACCTACTTTCTTCTTAGAAAAGAAGAGTCCTGCCGGACGGTATATGTAGGCAAAGAAGAACCGTTGCCGTGCTTCGCACGGGATATCGAGATCGGCCCAGTCCAGCGTGGGAACGCATATCTGTCTCTGCGAATACCTGGAAAATTGCATAAGCCCGTAATATTGTCAACTGAATACCCCTTGTTTCGCGTGCGAATTCAACTGCCAAGTGCAAGACAGCCGCGAGTGCAACAGATTCTGCATATATATAGGGGAACCTGATCCCGCGCCGCCTGGGGCGGTGGGCGCCGGTGATCGTGACCCGGACATATGCTAGGAGAGCGGGCTGGATTCTGTCTTCAGAGGTAGGACGAGACGGTTGGCCAGGCTACGCGTCGAGCGGCCAGGTCGCGCGGACGTAGTCACGCGCCTGCTGGGGGGACGACAACTCGCCCTCGAGCTGCTTGTCCTCGACGGCCGTCAGAATTTCGGAGAACTCCGGGCCCGGCCGATATCCCATCTCGATCAGATCGTGCCCGCGCAGCAGCGGCCGCGGCTTGACCTCCTCCGGGCTCAGGTCCGCCGCATAATCGCGCAGCCACTCATAGGTATCGAGCCGGTTATGGCTCGCCAGGCAATCGATACGGAAAAGCTCCAGCAGCTCCGGAAAACCCTCCTCGCGGATAAGCCGCTTCAACTTACTCTCGCGCATCTCCGTGGTCCTCGCCACGCGCATGTGCTGCCCCACAATCCACTCGATCCTCTCCGTATCGTGCGTCGACATGCGCAGGCGCCCGCAGATGTCCTTGGCAATGTCCGCGCCCACCTTCTCATGCCTGTTAAAACGAATGCGGTCGGCAAAGACCTGCGTGCGCGGCTTGCCCACGTCATGCAGCAACGCCGCCATCGCCAACGTCGGCGACGGGTCCCGGAGATGCTCAAGGAGCTTCAACGTGTGCACAAACACGTCTCCCTCCGGATGATACTCAGCCGGTTGCTCGACCCCTTTCATGTCCGCGACCTCGGGGAGAACATGCCGCAGCAGTCCCGCTTCATCCAGCAGCTCAAACCCGCGCCGCGCGTGGTCCTGAGTAAGTATCCGGAGAATCTCCTCCCGAACGCGCTCCGCGCTCGTTTTGACGATCAGACCCGCGTGCTGCCTCACAGCCTCAAGCGTCGCTTCATCCAACGCGAAATCTAGCTGCGCCGCGATCCGCACTGCACGGAGCAGCCGCAAATGGTCCTCCCGGAAACGCTCATGCGGGTCGCCGACCGCACGCACCACACGCCGCGCGAGGTCTTCCCGGCCACCTACATAATCCAGCACTTCACCCGTTTCCGGATCCAAGAACAGCGCGTTAATCGTGAAATCACGACGCACAGCGTCCTGCTTCTCATCGCGAAACTCGACACTTGCCGGGCGGCGGCCGTCCAGGTAAGGACCCTCGCTCCGGAACGTGGCGACCTCATATTGGCCCTCGGGCATGAGCACCACCTGGACCCCAAAGGCGGCTCCGACGCTCACGACGCGATCGAAAAGTCTCTTCACTTCATCGGGGTGCGCCGACGTCGCCACGTCATAGTCCTTCGGAGTGCGGCCCAGGAGTTGATCGCGAACGCAGCCCCCCGCAAACAGCGCGCGGTGCCCTGCATTCCTCAACGTCTCGCAGATCCGCTCCGCCCCTTTGCGTGCGTCATCCATCGGCAGCACGGCCGTCTTGTGCAGCCTTGTCCGGGCCGCCGCCCGCCAAGTTTTGTTCGCGGAGCTTTCGCAATTGCCGCTCCCGGAATTCCGAATACGCCCACGCCAACACCATGCCGCTGGCCACCAGCACAGTCAAGATCGTAAACCGCAGCAACGGCTGCACGTTACGCAGATCGTAGAGACCGAAGTGCACCGCCGTGCCGAAATACAAAGCGATGCCGGCCCAACGGTACCGGCTCTCACGGAACACCACCCCAAGAACCATGGCGCCCATCGCGAGCGCCAGCCAGTAAAAGCTCAACTGCTCAGGAGGCGCCCACTGCAAGAGCGCCAGAAGACCGACCAGAGCGGCGACGCCCACAATCAACGTTCGCAGCCCTGCGCCATACCGTGTTGCTTGTTGACGCCGGTGGTCCCACAGACCAGCCGCACGCTCAGACGCCGCGTAACAGATCAACACTACCACCAACCCCGCCGCGAAGTCCGGGTGCTCCGTAATGGGCGCCCTGATGTCATAGGATGAAGCATAAAAGCTCCAAGTGCCAAGTGCCAGGCCGAGGACACCGGCAGCGCGAAAGCCGACAAGCAAAGTCGCCGCGCTCGCAAGGAAGAGCGCTGCGGCAAGTACCATCAATGCCAGCGGGACATACAGCGCCTCTAAGTGCCGTTCCATGAGCGTCGCCACCATAACGGTCGCTGCAATGTAAGGAATGCTCGCCATCGCGTCGTGCTCGAACTGCGTCCCGCCCTGAATCTTCCGCTGATAGCGTTCCCACAGATACCCGCCGAAATACGTCACCCCGGCAACAATCGACGTATACATCGCGTAACGCGGTTGCGTCTCAAAACCTTCCTTGCCGACCCACAGGAAGATGTGATAGCAGGCGTGCGCCGCGAACAATAACAAGACACTCGCGACTTCCACCTGAGGCGTCACCAAGAGGAGCCCCAATGCCGCCATCGCGATGCCTTCACCCGCCAAGATATAGGGCATCGCAGGCATATCGCCCAGATCGATGATCGTGATCGACATAAGGACCAGCGCGCCCGATGCCGCATACAGCATGGCCATCGCGCTACCGCTGAAGTCGACCCAGGTATCGGCCAGGAACCACTGGCCCCTGACCTCCCGTTCTGCAGGCGGCACCCGGCGGACGAAATGCTCATTAAACCACGCGACCACGGAGAGTACCAGCGCAACGGCAATACTCGAGAACCACTTCGCCTGCACCGTGTAACCCAGAATGTCGATTTCGTCCGAGAACTTCGCCGTAAACAGACAACCCACCAATGTAACTGAAAGCAGGCCAAGTCCGAGCAACTTGAAGATAACCAGGCCGCTGCGCATATATGAAAATCCGAGCGCTAGGCACTCCAAAGACATTGCGACCAAGAGCCATTCATGCGACAAGGAGGATTGAAGCGCCAGCGTAAATATAATGAAAGTTTTCGCCGCGAAGATCTGAAACAGATAGTTGCGGCGCGGGCCCACCAGTTGCGCATAGCCCGTGAAGACCAGAAAGAGTCCTGTCTGCCAAAGACGAAAGGCCCATTCATACTCCGCGTAATTGGCCCGGATGGCAATCCACGTCAGCGCCAGGTACACGAAGGAGTTTACCCCCGCTATCGGCCCAACCGCCCGCCGGTATTCGCCCGTACGGCTCGCGTCCGTGATACACGCCGCCGAGAAGACGCAGAAAATCAGCGTCAAGAAGGCGTTCGAATACCAAAAATACGTCTCATCCGAAAAGCCCAACTCTGGTGGATTGAGCACGAAGAAATATATGTATGTTAGCTGCGTCGCGACGAGCGCCCCCCACGTGAACAACAGCCAACGGTGTGTCAGGTGGAAAGTCAGCGCGACGATGGCCAGAAGCGATCCCGTGATCAGGGCGTAGATCACACTGTTGTTGTCCATGCTCGTGGAGAGGCTGAGCACGACAGTGTAGTAAATGAGGAAAAGCGAAATGCCCGCCGCTGTAGCGCTCCGGCGAACATGCGCCACCACCGCGACAGCAAGCAGCACGCACGCCAACACCGGGATTCCGGCGGTAGACCAGGGGAACACCTGCGTGTTCTCAAGGAAGAAGCCCGCGTAGGTCGTAAAGTAGCAGGCTGCAAGGCCCGACCCGAGGATCGTCTGCGGGAAGAAGCTCTCACTTCGGCGGCGCGCCAGTCCGTATGCAATCGCCCCCGCCGAAATGGCGTAGCCAATCCCGATCTTGTATATCGCGCCAAGTGTCTCTTCCTGAAGCGTGATCACGCCCCCCAAGACCATCAGCGTCATAAACAAGACGGCGACGATGCGGCTCAACCAAATCCCACCTATACGCGATTCGAGCGACTCGCCTTCCTCACCTCCAAGCGCGCGACCGATACCTTCCCTAACGTCCTCGACGAGATGATGTCTATGCGGAACGACTTCCTCGGGCGCCTCCTCCTCTTGCTCCTCCTCGGGAACCGGCACCGACAATTCATCTGCGCGTTTGGCAAGAAGAATCTCCACGAGACCCGAGAGCTCCTTCACCTGGTCCTCGAGTTCGCCGATCCGTTTTCGCTCGTCGCGCTCTTTGTCGTCTTCAGGTTTCTCTGTAGCCATGCAGACCGAGGCGCTAGCGCCCCCACGAGTAAATGCTTTACAATTATGCTTAAAGTGATACTATAGCAGATCCGGCCCGGCCCCCGCGCCTCAGCCCGTTTCCGTCATACTATAGGCGAGGCCACCAATGAGGCAACTCATTTCGGGGCGCTCAACTTGAATCCACTTCCCGGCCATGTCAGCATATAAGGCCTTGATGTAGAACCTTTTAGAGCGAATTGGATGAAGATCGACACGATAGAGTTAGGGCACCCATTGGCCCTCGCGCCCATGGAGGACGTGACGGACATTGCGTTCCGCCGAATCTGCAAGGAGCGGGGGGCCGACCTCGTCTATACCGAGTTTGCGAACTGCGAGGCGCTGTCGCGCAACGTGAAGCGTTCGCTCGAGAAGATCCGTATTGAGGAAGACGAACGGCCGGTCGGCATCCAGCTCTACGGGAGCAACGGGCACTCACTGGAGAGAGCGGCGGCGATCACGGAGGAATATGCCCCGGACTTCATCGACATCAACTGCGGCTGCTGGGTGAAAAAGATCGCAAACCGGGGCGACGGCGCGGGATTGCTGCGCGACCTCAAGAAGTTTGAGTCGGTGGTGCAATCCGTAATGCGCGGAACATCGCTGCCAGTGACAGTCAAGACACGCCTCGGCTGGGACGCGGACGACATTGTGATCCTGGACGTGGCGCGGATGCTCGAAGCTAACGGCGTGCACGCGCTGACGGTGCATTGCCGCACGCGCAAGCAGGGCTACACGGGCGAGGCGGATTGGTCGTGGCTGCCGCGCATCAAGGAGGCGTCGGACATTCCGTTGATTGCAAACGGCGACATCGCGACACCCGAAGACGTGAAGGCGGTGTTCGACCTAGGATGTGACGGCGCGATGATTGGCCGGGGCGCCATACAGAACCCTTGGATTTTTGAACAGACCAAGCACTACCTGGCCACCGGTGAGCATCGGCCGCTCGCCAGCATAGAAGATCGCATTGAACTGTGTATCCGGCATCTGAAAGACTACGTCGCCATTCGCGGCGGGGGCAGGGGCGTGATGGCCTTTCGAAAATTCTACGTCCACTACCTAAGAGGCATGCCCGGCTCGACCAAGGTCCGCGTGGGCCTCATGGAGTTCACCGAGATCGCCCCAATCGAAGAGCGTCTGCGGGCCTACTCGAGTGAATTATCCGAGCTCATCGAAGCGTAATCGAAGCCGCGTGGCGCACCATGGTGGGCACGCACAATGATGGAAGCACCGAAGACCAATTCGCCCCTACGCCGGACCAAGGCCATGTTACTCAACTTCGTTCTAATCATCGTTGGCGTATACGGGGCGCTTGTTGTCCTGCTTTTCTTCGCCCAGGATCGCCTTTTGTACTATCCGGCCCACCAGGTCTATCAGACGCCCTCGGCCAAGGGCTGGTCCTTCGAGGACCTGCGCCTGAGCGTCGGCGGCGAAACCATCGCCGCATGGTACGTCCATACTGAGCGCACGCGGCGCGGCGTTGTGCTTTTTTCGCATGGAAACGCCGGCAACATCGCCGATCGCCTGGAGTCCGTCGGCGTTTTCCGCGATCTGGGCCTGGACGTTCTCATCTACGACTATGGCGGCTACGGCGACAGTAGCGGCAAAGCTTCAGAACCCAGGCTCTACGACGACATCCGCGCGGCGTACAGCTACCTCATTGAAGAACGGAGGATTGCGCCCGATGAGATCGTCCTGTTCGGGCGCTCGCTCGGCGCAGGCCCGACATGCCAACTTGCGACCGAGGTGCAAGCGGCCGCTGTGATCATCGAGAGCGCCTTCCGCTCCGTACCCGCGATGGCGCACGAACTGTATCCATGGCTCCCGAGCCGGCTACTCGTGCGTACGCACTTCGACAACGAGTCGAAGATCAAGGACATCCGTGCGCCGCTACTCGTGGTGCATAGCCCGGACGACAGTATCATTCCCTACAGTCACGGCGAGAGACTGTTTGAGCTGGCGCTACCGCCCAAGCAGCTCCTCAAGATCCGCGGCGACCACAACGAAGGCTTTTGGGAATCCGGTGAGCTATACAGGGGCGGATTGGAGTCGTTTCTCGAGCCGCTGCTTCGTTCCGGAAACTAAGGGCCGTCGTTGGCGTCGAAGGATCGCGACCACTCTATCGCTTTGCGGATGCCGTCTTTAAGAGGGGTAGAGGGGTCGTACCCGAGCACGCTGCGCGCTTTGCTGATGTCGGCGACGTAGTGCGTGACTTCGCCGACACGCGACGGCTCGACGGTGACATTGGGCTCCAAGCCGAGGGTGTCGCCCACGTGCTCCGCCATGGTAATCAGGCTGTGGCCTTCTCCATAGGCGAGATTGATGGTCTCGTTGACCTCCGCCCCGCCGACGAGGCTCTTGATGCCGCGGACGATGCCATCGGTGCAGTCATCGACATAGGTGAAATCGAGCATCTTCTCTTCGCCAAAGATCGTGATGGGTTTCCGTTCGCCAATCTTGCGGATGAAAAGGGGTATGACGCGCTCCATGCGCTCCATGTCGTTGTCAAAGCGGCCGTAGACGTTGCTGAAGCGGAAGATGAGGTACGGCAGCCCGTAACATTGAGCGTAGGAGTAGACAAGGGCCTCGCCCGATATCTTGCTCGCGGAGTACGGGCTTTCAGTGAACGCGAAGTCCGCGTGCGACTCGTCCGTGATGTAGCGGTGAATATCGCCGTATACCTCGCGCGAGCTGCTGAAGATGATGGGAAGCTTGTGGTGACGGCAGTATTCGAGCGCGTTGAACACCATGGTGATGTTTTCAAGCGCGCGGTCGGGCTGCTGGACCAACTCGTGCACCTTGGCATGCGCCGCAAGATGAACGACGGCATCGATATCCTGCGGATAGGCGGCGTGCCCGATGCCTTCGGCAAAGCTGCTGTAGTGGACGCTGAGGTGCTGGAGGCGCGTCTCGACGCGGTCTGTCCAGGTGTTTGGACGGATGTCGATTCCGTAGATCGATTGCCCCTGGTCAAGCA
>SDBV01001830.1_pt1 | contig 31839 bp, 75 predicted proteins | sample 2277081 | NCBI WGS metagenome assembly SDBV01 (sample SAMN10402039, study PRJNA504765) | marine sediment metagenome | isolation source: marine sediment core GS10_PC15, 223 cmbsf | place: Arctic Ocean: Southern Knipovich Ridge | collected 2010 | reverse complement strand
CGAGAATGATAATCCAACGGCAGCTTGGGGTTTCATGGATTATGCGATTCGGTCGTTTCTGGAGGATCTAGCTAACACCGGGAAAGCGGTGTTTATCTCTTAATTCCCCAGGGGAGCCCAGGCTCCAGGGTCGCTATCCCACCGGGTAGAAGCGCCCACAGATCCGCTCACGGTCGAAGGCTAAAAGCCGTGTGAAGGCGCGAGCCTGGGGCTTGAAGGCGCGAGCCTGGGGCTTGAAGGCGCCCACGTTGCCCCAGGTTAACCGCCCATCCGGCCACCGGTTACCGGGGGTCCACCGGCCCGAAAAAGCCCCGTTTAGCGGCTTTTAGAGCTAAAACCCATTACCACAAGGTGTAACACAAAATCAATGTGGGATAAAGTGGGATGAAGTCCCATGAGAGCCCATACGAGCCCATAGGTTGCACAATAGTTGCACATGGACACCTCATATCGGTGCAATATAAGGTCTAAATAGGGGTGAAATAAGCCCTATTCCGCTAAACACTGGCCACCGGGTAGCGGCTGTCGAGTGGGGTACTTAGCTCTAGACCAATATGAGTAATCCTACGTTGCCTAAAACTTGCCGGTCAACGGAGGTTTTTTGCGCATGAGTTGCTGTGGCAATATGTCCCAGTTGCACACTGGTGGAGTGTTAACCGCCCACTAGCTGCCGGTCAACGGTTGCCGGTGAACGGTGGATCGTTGCTCTAGAGTTGCCGGTTAACAGGGGCACAATGTCCTGTCAATACACCCACACGCAACTTGAGCAACAGGCAACTTTGCGCTGCGGTTTCTATCCGCCAAAAGGCACCGTTTAGCAACAGGCAACTTTGCGCTGCGCAAACAGGTGAACGAAAGCTACCGTTTACCGGTAGCTTTTGTGATTGAATTTGTGATTGGGTCTAGCAGCGGCTTTGGGATCTTCACAAAACCGGGCGAGGCATAGGATTAGCACGAGCCCTAAAAACAGGAGTTCCTGCATATCGGAGTTGTCTCCTAGCCTGTGGTGAATGGATTAAGGTAAGCCCCAATTGAAAAGGCAAGGTGAAAACTAGGTTAGCTGCGAGTTCTACTTCGTAGCTTATTCTTTACCAACTACCTACCGCTTGCCACCACCAGATACGCTTCTTGCACCACGCGCATTTCTTCCGCAGTTCTTTTTGTTTGCATTTCATGATTTTACTCCAGCCTTCTTAGCCTTCTTGGCCTTCGGTTTCGGGGGTATGCTTACCCGCGAGAGCTTAGTCTGTAGCCTACCCTTGAAGTCGTCGTGCCCCTTAACCGTGCCCGCGAGGGTGTGGGTTTCGCCGACCAGTATCGCCCGCTTATCCGACCGATCGGTTTCGTCCGGGATGATCCGCTCGTTCGTCGCGAACCAGACGAACAGGTTTCCGGCCGCATCCTCGAATCGGTGCAGGATGCTTAACCCGAAGTGGCCGTCGATCTCGCGGGTGGATTTCAGCGTGAGAGATAGGGTTAGCCGTTCCTTCACTTCACCAATGTGCAAGTTGGATTTCGTCGCGTCGTTGGCCTTTTCCGCCGCCTTCTCGAAAGCGCGCTCAGCGGTCACAATAACCGACCCGGCCAGCCCACCACGTTTCGGGCGAATGTAGTCGTCCGTGCAGACGGCGTGGAGGTTGAATAGGTAGTCGTTATCGCCGATTTCGGCGTCCGTGAGTGCCCGAGCCCATTCCAGCGCCTTGCGACCTCGCTCCATGTCTTCGACCGTAAAGGCGATCCTCGGGGCAGGGGGCGGTGCCCAGTAGAGGTTCTGCGCCACGTCGGCGGTCGCGTCCGAGCGATTCTGCTCGTAAGCTGCCCCACGGCTCAGCCAGCCGTTTGTGCGAATCTGTTGGGCCACGTAGCCCAGGAAAACCGGCAATTCGAGGTAGGTGACGCCCGTGTCAAAACCGGCCTCTTCGGCACCCTCGATCAAGGCGAAAGCCTTGCCCCAGAGATTGATGTGGCCGATGAGCGTCGCCGGGTTTGAGTGCCCCAGGAAGTCGGCGAGGCAATTCCGCCCGACTCGTCTTGTCTTGCTGGTATCATGCACAACAATGAATGTCTCGTGCCGCTTCCTGTCCGTATTGCAATGGTCGCAGGTCGCGTCCACGCCACGGTAGGAGGTAAGGTCGATGAGGCCCCCAGGTCGCGCAGCGAACGGGTAGCGGGTGATGGTACCGTTCGAAAGGTGATCCACCACGGCTGCAAACGTCCAGCCGTTCAGCTTCGGAGGATCGCCCACGAGTATCACCGTTGCGCGCTCATGGGCCTGAGGTGTATTCCCTCCGCCGAAATCGTCGCCCCACGCCTTCGGATCCGTTGACACCGTGGGGCCTTTGGCTCCAGCGCAGGTGAAGCAAACTTCACGCTCACCAATGTGCAACTGAATGGCAGGTACTCCGAGCTTGGCTGCGCGCCTGTTGAGCTTTTCGACTGCGAGCGCCAGCTTGTCGATGTTCCCGTCGTAAACGTATCGCGGTTCGGCCATCTCTTCTCCTTTGTGACTGACATGCTTATCGGCCAGAGCCCGCGAAACTTGAGCCCGCGAGCCACCGTTTACCGGCTGCTAGTTGCCGGTTACTGAAAGGCGAAAAATGAATGTGCAACTTTGCGCTGCGCTCGTGCAGATTGCGCTCGTCGTATCACTATACAGCGAAGAAAATGTTTCTTTAACTTTCTTAAGCTTCCTAGCGACGCAATTAGGTTCGAGTAACTTTGCGCTGCGTTGACTCCGGCCGGAGTTGCACATTCATCAAAAAGGAAAACCGGGCATATTAGATCCCCTTGAGTTTACCGTCCACCGTTTACCGGCCAGTTTCAGAGTAAGCGTAAAAATCTTTGTCACCGGCTACGATGATGTGATCCAACACCTTGATTCCGATGAGCTTTCCAGCCTCCCTGAGCCTTTCCGTCACGGAGTCATCCTCGGTTGAGGGGTCGCACTCGCCGCTCGGGTGATTGTGGCCAATGATGATCGCCGCCGCGTTCTGGAGGATGGCAGCCCGGAACACTTCTCGGGGGTGTACCAGAGAGGCGCTCAGCGTTCCGACGCTCACCTCTACCGCGCCGATTGCCTTGTGCTTGGCGTTCAGCAGGATGGCGACGAAAACCTCTTGCGGGCGATCTGCCACGATGCCTCGAATGATAGTTGCAGCGGCTTCGGGGCTCGTGACCTTGCGACCATCCACCTTTGCAATGCTCTTGCCATAGCGGACTTCAATTTCCCTTACGATCATTTTCGTCGTCTCCCTTAGCCTATGTATCGGCCAAAGGCAGCGAAACTTGAGGCGTCATGTGCAACTTTGCGCTGCGTACTCAGGTCCACCGGCTACCGGCTACCGGCTACCGGCTACCGGCTACCGGCTACCGGTCGCAATAGCCTCGGGCCGTTAGCCACCGTTTAGCCCAACGGCTAACTGGTCCACGTAGGGGCCACGGCCGTTCGAAGTACGTTCGAGGCGGGCACACGGTGATCTGCCCCCCGCGCGCCTGAAACTCATCAGACCGTCTCCCTCACCGGGGTACTGTGGTCCTGAAAACGACCGTGAAGACGCGATCGGAATCCCTGTAGAGCCTGACAGTCTCCTGCCCCAAATAACTCATCAGACCCGAAGTCGTCGTAAAATCGGCCGTGTGGACGTAGGGGCGAACCACCACGACCTCATTCTCTGTCACCTCGATAACGGTGCCCCAGCCGTAGGGTGCGCCCGGTTGATCGGCGAATAGGTTGACCCTATCACCTACCAGCAAGACGTTGGCTGTCTCGTGGACGACTCGCTCGCAACCATCGGCCCCACGGATCTCGTATTCTTTCAGGTCCATTTCTGTCTCCCTTGTTCGATGACTGTGTATCGGTCAAGCCAGCCGAAACTTGAGGCAGCGCAAAGTTGCGTTTACTTGAAATTTAGCCTGAATTAAGCTAAAGTTTGGGTCATAATAGCCGATACATAGAATCACAAGGGAGGCAACAAATGGCGCACGAGCAGGCCAAGAAGATTTTCCACGACGTTTACGAAGGCGCGTTTGGCGTTCGACCTGTGTTCAGTGTGGATCACCTCACAGGAAACGAGTTGATCGAGCGAGCCAAAAATATAGCGAACGCACAGGTCGATCGCCAATTGTAGCAGCCGGGAAAAGCTCCCCTGATACGGGGTCGATCCGGTTCACGGGGTGTCCACCCAATCCCCCGGCGGTAGCGCGCGAAGGGGTGGAGGTCGGTGCAGCCTCTTAGGTGAGGGCGGCTAGGAGCACGCTCGGGTGGTGATCCCGAGCGGCTCTATTCCTCTTGGTGCAGCTTTGCGCTGCGCCACCAAACTTGAGCATGTGCAACTTTGCGCTGCGTATTAACCTACGTTATAAAAGCCGTTTATATACTATTCGCTATAAAAGCTTGGGTTTGATATGCCAGAAGGTATCGGCGAGCCACCAGCACGCCTGCATGGTTCGAATGCGGATTAGTTGCAGACCTTCAGGTTTCGGTAGTTTTGGCAACCATAAGGTAAACACGGCTTTACCTCCTAAATGCGCGCAGCAGCGTCCGAAAGCTGTTTACCTCGACTTTTTCCACTTTGCGGGGGTTTGCTCCCGTCTCTGATATGATCGCCTTTACAAACGATTCTCGGGCCTTTGACACCTGCACCTGCGCCTTGAGTATGTCTTGCTGGGCCTTTTCTAAGGTCATCGGCTCCGGCTCCACTCTAGAAGAGCCAGCGCCTTCGAACCCTTATCGGGGTCCCACTCGCAATGATCGCCTTCGCAGAAACATTCATTTTCGGTCTGCTCTTTCTCGGCGAGCGCCCCGATAACTTCGTCACGATCTGACTTTGGCGTATGGTAAGGCTTCGGCATATTCTATCTCCCTTGCTGTTCTATGTATCGGTGAAACCTCGCGAAACTTTACCGGCAACTTTGCGCTGCGTAAGGTAGTTTCCTATTACTTGCCGGTTAGTGTGCAAATGAAAACCGGAGCCTTTCGGCCCCGGCCCTACTCCAGCGGGAGGCTAATCCCGCCCTGCTCTGGACTACGCGAGAGCGCTTAGGAGAAGGTAGTTATTAACTGCTGCATAGCCTCGAATTACAGTGAGGCTTAGAAGGACGACTAAAGAGAGCCTCGAATTCTGCTTGGTAAAGTACACCACAATAACCGAAAACCAAAAGGCGTTAGCTATCATGGTAAGGGGTACTCCCCAAAAGCCTATAAGGTAGCGGCTAAAGGGATTTGTTTCTCTCACGTTATCACCCAAAAGAGAGAAGCATATAGATGTAATAGTGTTATCGGCTATCACGGCGGCTAGAGCGGCGGCGGCTACCCACCAGCGGATCATCACAGATACCGCACACTGGCGGAATCGGTTAGGGCTTCGGTACCGTTGCCTCGGTAAATGTTTCCTCGGGCGTGCTTTGCGGGGGCCGAGAAGCTCGCGGGCTTGAAAATGTCACCCGTGGCCACTTCCACGAAACTGTGGACGCTGGCGCTATAGGCGCGGCGCTCGCCCGTGTCCGGGTCGTTTTCGGCTCGGAGGAGTTTGATATACTTCCGGCCACCTTTGGCGATCTCAATTACAGGAACGGCGAACGTATAGCCGTTGCTGTCAAAGTGCTCCTTGATGATACCCTCAGCGGTTGCGCGAAAATCTTCGAGCGCTTCGTCGAAGGCGGTGAAGTTTTTCCGTATCGGCATCTCATCTCCCGTTTGATACCTATGTATCGGCATCGGCTCGCCAAACTTGAGGGGTGGCAACTTTGCGCTGCGTAAGGTATTACTTGCCGGTTAATGCGCAAGCAAAAGCCGGGGCTCTCACCCCGGCTCGGTTGCCTTTGCCTCCATTACGCGGCTTCGATTGCCGCCTTAACTGCTTCGGGTCCAAACTCCGCGACGAGCGCCGCCACCTTGCCGCCAACGTCCGCGCGGATTGCAGCCGCTTCGGCTTCGATTGCCGCCAGCCTATCGCGAGCGCTTGCCGTCACCGTGGGCGCAACCGGCGCGGGCTTCGAAAACTCGGCCCGGTCAGCAACGTCCGCTTCGGTAGGTATCGCCACCCTACCGAACGCCGCCGCCGTTCGCTCCTGAGCCTCGCCCAGCGCTTCCGTATCGGCCAGCGCCGCCTGGACGTGCTTGCACCATTGGTCGGGGTCGTGCTTGTCGCGCGATTGCGGCGGGCCATACTTCTGGCCCTTGCCGTTGCCGTTGCCGTGGCATCGCGCACCCGCCAGCGTCTCGCACCAGTGACCGTTCTTGCTGTTGAAATTTACCGTCACGTTGTAGGTGTCTCGACTGCCTCCGACGAGCAGATAGAAGCTATCCGCTGATCGTGCGCGCCTACCACTCGGCCCCATTTTGGAGTCGTTTTTGTCGGATACTGCAACTTCCCTATCTCGTAGGTCAGCCATTTTTCTCCCTTGCGGCTCGGTTAATTCCGTTTGCCGCCTTGCTTAATCTATGTATCGGCATCGGCACTTGAAACATTATAGGTTCACTAACCGGCAACTTATGCAAACTCAGTGCCGAGCAACTAATGTGCAACTTCAGCCGCGCACGGACCGCAGCGCAAAGTTGCACCTCGGCTAGTATAAAGATTCTTGTGTTTAGGTAAAGATTCTTGTACGCAACTTTGCGCTGCGACAGTGGCGAAACGGCGGGCACTCGCCCGCCGCTTCTCTCCCGTTTGGTTAATTTAAGATCTCTCGAAAACCGCCGACCGTGTTGCCATTGGTATCGAGCAGCGTGCCTTCCTTCTCTCCGTCGCGGTTCCGCTGCCGAGCATTCCGCACCAGCCTGCACTGTTCGTCCGCGAATTCTCCAAAGGCGGCGTTATCTGTCGCGAATTCTATCTGCCGCCGCCCTTCATCATTTCGAATGGTATAGCGCGCCATTGTTGCTCCCTTATCCCGCGAAGTGATACACCCGCCCGTCATCGCCGACGTAGAGGCTGCACTCCCCGAATTGTTTGCAGATCGCCGTTAGGCGGTCGCCGCCTTCGGGCCAATCGCCATCCCAAAAACCCGCGCCGTGGCCGTTGCGGGTCAGCCAGAAATCATGCGCGCCCGCCGTGGGGGCGAGCCTTTCGTCTAGCAGATCGCCCGCCAATTCGCGGAACCTATCACAGTCGGCTTGAGCCGCCGCGATCGTGTCGGCGTCGATGTCTTCGACGTTGTAGCTGTCGTCCAGCGGGTCGCCGCCATCCTCGCGACTTTCATCGTTGGAACTCCAGAGCGCCGTTACGAGATATTGTCGAGTGAATCGGTCCATTTTTTTGCCTCCCGATATTAACTGTATCGGCGAGGCGCCGCGAAACTTGAGGGCGGCAACTTTGCGCTGCGTCAAGCCGTGGCTGGCGGGCCTTTCGGCCCGCCGCCTCGCGGTTAATTTGTCAAGAAGGCTCGGAGGCTCTTTGTCGCTTTGGCGTGTATCTGACACACTCTTGATTCACTTACTCCGAAAATCGAGCCGATTTCTTTCAGGCTCAGATCCTCATAGTAATAAAGCGACACTGTTAGGCGTTCTTTTTCAGGAAGCGACTTGACCGCCTCCGCGATGCGTTTGGCGGTTTGGGCTTGACTAACAGCGGTGAATTGATTTTCCGCCTTATGGTCCTGCACTACGTCGGCAAGCTCCGGGGGGTGGTAGCCTCTTTCCATCCCGGGGGCCGCGTCGTCGAGGCTTAGAGTCGCGGGAGCCGCCGCTTGCTTTTGAAGGGCGGTGAATTCGTCCGCAGCTATGTCGAGGAAGGTTGCCACGTCTTCGCTATTCGCGGAGCGCCCCAACGTCTGCTCGACTTCCCGATAGGCTTGCTCCAGCTTGCGCGATTTCTGTCGAGTGCCGCGCGATACCCAATCCATCGAGCGCAATTCGTCGAGAATTGCACCTTTGATCCTCCATTCAGCGTAAGTTGAAAATTTGTTACCCTTCGCGGGGTCAAACTTATTCGCGGCGTCCATCAGACCGATAAGGCCGACGCTTCTAAGGTCGTCGGCGTCGATGTGAGAGGGAAGGCGCCGCGCGATCCGCTTCACTATGTAGCCGATCAGTTTTTCGCCCGCTTCCCAGTCTATCGCTTGCTGCTTCATTTGGTGCCCCCTTGACTATTTTAGAGTATCGCCTATCCGCAGTCGAAACTCAAGCGAATTAGACACCCGAACGAAAGAAAATTTTAATGCAATCCCTGTGCCGTTGCTTGTTAGTGAGAGGCAGCAACTTTGCGCTGCGTTCGAGGCGAAGTGCAACTTTGCGCTGCGTCTAGCGTGGAACGGGCGGGCCGCTCTCGCGGTCCCGCCGTTCCGTTAGCCGCGCATGTAGCCGCAGGTGCTTACGCTGGGATACTGGCGGCGCTTTTCCTTCCACGTAAAAGTAAACCTCCAACTTACTACCGTGACCATTATGTACTTGATTTCGTCACAGTCGCCGCGAACCCGGAGATTTTGGGCTACGCTTAGCTTCGTTTCGCCCTTGAGGTGCCGCTGAAATACAAAACTCATTATGCCCCCCAGGTGCCGCAGCACCCGCAGCACGGCGCATCCTCGCACCGTCCCGCATAGTTGCGCTCAAAAGTTGCCTCGCAAGTCTGCACCTCGTAGCTCACCCCACGGGCGGCGCTAGCGGAATCGGCGTAGAAGTCGGAACTAACATCCGCGCAAGCGGCGTGAACTGTCTTGCGGCCCTTCGGAGCGCTTCGGGTGTAAACGATATCCGCGCCAGCCGCGAAGCGCTCGCCACAATCTGCCGCCGCGCATTTGCCCGAGTATTTCGCTTTCATTCGCGCCATTTTTTTGCCTCCCGATGTTCCTGTATCGGCAGCCCCGCTTCGAAACCTTAGATATTTTCGACCAATCAAATAAGTCGCGACTCCGAGACGCAGCGCAAAGTTGCACCTCACAGTGGCGTGGCTGGCGGGCCTTTCGGCCCGCTGCCCTTCTGCTTACCCCGCTTTGTGAGCGTCCGCGAGCGTTCCGCTCCAGTGCAGATCGCGCTCGATTTTGAGCCCCAGTGGACCCCGCGCCGCTTCTAGCTCGGCGCGGCAGAAATAGCCTAGCTCGGCCTCGTGTCCGCAGACCAGCCCGAAAAAGCGGCCATCGGCGGGATCGTATTCCGTGGCGTACCACGTCCAATTTGAATCAGGGGTGAAAAATTTCACCGCCACCGGAATCTTCTCGGCGGGCGTGTTTTCGTGCGTGTAGAGGGGCGGAAGATCCGCCAGATTTTTCGCTGTCAGGAATTTCATCGTTTCCGCTCCCAATCGCCCGCTTCGGCGGCTATTTCGGCCTCCTGGCCCTTGAAGTTACCCGTCAAAATCAGATCTCCACTTTCCAGGCGGGCGCGGATCTCTTCGACGTTTCCGCCGCTCTCCCAAACCGCCGCGAGAAGTGTTGTTTTTTCAACCATGTTCCTGTATCGGCAGCCCCGCATCCAAACTTGACACCCGGGGGAACTCCCTCACGCAACTAATGTGCAACTTCCTGGCCGGAGAGGGCCGCAGCGCAAAGTTGCCCGTGTAGAGAAATGCCCCATGACGCATTTGCGTCATTTCCGCGTTATACGTCATGGGGCATAATGTCCACTTGCACATCACTTGCGTGACGCACCGTGTCATGACGAAAAGCGTCACCGACGTGTCGCAAAATGTCACATGTGACACGTTCGCCGTCACCGTGTCGCAATTTGGGTCACTTAAATTGTCCACCCCTACTGTAACGACTTGCGCGTTGATGATGGGTGGATGTGCAACTTGCATCACGCAAGAGAGGAGTCAAGTCATTGATTATAAAGAGGAAACATCATGTCGTTGCGCGTTGATGAGAGTCGAGAGTCCTCGCCCACTTACGACGAGACTTGCACATCCAAGAGCGCGCATCCCCGCGTCTAACCCCGCGTCCTGTTTACGATTTTAGTGTGGGGAGGGGACCGGGGGGTGGGGGTTTGGGGGGTGGCTATGAGTCGGTAAATGTTGTCAAAGAAACGTGGGACTCCTACTTTTTCACGGATTTATGGTACCTACTTTGTGAGTTCAGGATGGCTTTTTCGCTGGATGTCTTTTCAGAAAGGAGTCCCTAATTAGGGGTTAAATAGGTATTAAATTACCCTTATATTAGAGTATGGGACCCAAAGGGAGGGGTTTAGATAGCGCCACTTTGTGTGTTACAGAAATAGGTAGCCGGAAACCCGATCAGCGGTGGCTAGTCTACCATCTGCGTGTCGCCAGGATCGCCTCTCGCCGATTCGGTAGCTCTCCGCGCGCCTTGAGCTTCTCGTAGGCGCTAACGCACCTGTGGCAGCTCCTTTCCTGAACCCAGTCTCGATTGCAAAACAGGCAATGTTGGCCCCAATCCCCCACCGGCAGAGGGTACAGATATGGCTTGCAGAACCAGCATCCGTCAATGCAATTTATTCCGCAGGTGTCTTCAGTCACTTCTTCCTCCGGGTCGCCATGACGGCTTCACGTCGCCTCGGGCGCTCGCGATAAGCCTTGAGCCTCTTCCTGCGTTCTAGGTACCGTCTCCACAGGGAAGCGAAGAAAGGCGGGTACTTCACGGGGTTGCACATCGGGCACCCTTTCGGTGGCCACGCCTCTTTGAATCCTGCTCCTGTGCAGCAGCCTTCAGCCATCGAGGTTATGCTTATTCAAAGCTCGGGTCGCCAGGACCGCCTCTCGCCGCCTTGGCCTGAGGTGCATAGGGCGTGGTACTCCATTTACCGTTGGTGTCTTGCCCCAGAGTTTCTGACACGGCTTGCATCTATGGGGCTGGCAAGTGGAGCACATACATTCGGAATATCTTCCGCTTATTCCGAAGGAAATAAAGGTGAGGGGTTCGCCTTCCTTCTCATTACAGATGCCACAGATCATTCTTTGGTCCGAGGAGCCCACTTCACGCAGACTGTGTGGGTGAATGGCCACGAATGTAGGTTGTGGGAGTTCGTCACCTCGCAGTATTGGATGGTGCTGTTGTCGTAATCCGTGCATTCTTCAGTGTAGTGAAGGCACGAGTGGCACGAGTGACCGGGTAGATTCTCTGTCTTCGCCTGCTTTGGCTTCGACTCCGGCTTCTGCTTCTGCTTCTGCTGCATGTGATGTCTGCTGAGCATGCGTCTTGCTGCTGCTCTTTTCTCTTTGTTCATAGTAGCTTCTCCCTAGTTGCCATGACTGCTTCGCGCCGTCTCGGTAGCTCCCCTCGTTCCTTTAGTCTTTCGTGGCTAGTTTCACAACGAGAGCAGCTCAGGTCTGAGTCGTAATCGTTATGGCAAAAACGACACATCGCTGCTCTCACTACCTGCGGTGGCTCTTCCTTGCTGCACACTGCGCACGGATCTGCAAAACAGCAGGGCGGGATTTCAACCATTGAGTTTCTCCCTTGTTACCATCTTTACCGCGTATCATCCTCTGCAATCGGGACAGGGGACTCGCAGCGGCGACGCGCTGTGGTTGCCTTGAGGAGCCTCGACAAATTCCACTCCATCGCAGGTCTCGCAAGTCTCATGTCGCTTGACAGCCAATTCCGCCTCGAAGATTCGCAATCTGGTGTCCTCTTCCTTGCACATCAACAAGGCTTTGGCGGGACTCCCGAGGTTCATTCGGCCACGTTCTGCTGTGATTCTATTTAGGGATGCTCGAAGTGCTTCTAGTCTTTCTTTGTTCTCTATCTTTAATGACATTAGTTACTCCTTCTTGAGTGTTCAATGGCCTCTCTTCGTCTAATGGGTATGCGCGCACAGCGGGATTCATGTACAGCTTTCCAACGCTTGCCGTCTAATAACCGATAGGTGGGACAGCCGCAGATAGCGCGAGGAGCAGCGCCTATCTCACCAAACGTAACAGGGCTATCTTCTATTTGTTTTGTCACATCTTTCTCTTTGTCGCGAGTATGGCTTCTCGTCGTCTGGGTGGCGGAACCTTCGGGCAGATGTGTCCTTCGCCTTCTAGCCAATGTTCTCCGCACAGGGTACACTTGACTTTGTAGGATAGGTGGCGCGCGAGAGCACCGGCTCCGTGGCGGAACCAGACGCGCCTGCACATAGGGCACTGGTAACCGTCTGGCGGGTACTGCTTTGTCAGCAAGCGGCCAGCGCAGTCACCGCAGGTCGGACCGTTGGATGCGTCGCGCAGTCCTGTGATAGGGATTCCAAGTTGCCGGTTAACTTCGTTGTTGAGATCTTTTGCGAAGGTCATCCGTCATCCTTCTTGTTCTTCTGCCTAGTGTGCTCGATGGCTTCGCGCCTGCCTTTCGGTTTGGGCGGCTCTTCTGTGTTGTCTACCTTGTAGAATTCCCAGGCCAGTACAGACTTAGCTTCCAGCCCCAGATAGATTTGCCCATTCCCGAACTTCAGACAGACCTCTAAAGTGTGAATGAATGAATCAATGCGCTCTCTCTGGTCCTCAGTCAGCTTGTGGCTCGTCATCTCCCAGCGCGTGAGAGCTGTATTGGCATCCTTATTGAAGTTGCGCTCGGGGAGGCACCAGCATGTCTGTGAGCAACATCTAGGTGCCATGTGTCCGTGCATCTCGTCGCACCCGAGTACGTGTTCACGATTTGTTTCTATTTCCTTAATAAGGACATCAGGAAGGAACGGCAATCGTTTATGAGCGGCGCAGTACCCGTGTGTCCCTACAGCATTGTTCATGCAGTTCTTGCTCTCGCAAATCTCGAACGCTTTGGTCTTGTTCGCCGTATTTTGCGTTAGATCACTCGACATTTTTATTCCGTGTCGCCATGATCGCCTTGCGACGATTCGAGAGAGGCCACCAGACCAGATTGCACTTCGGGCAAATAAGGCCGTAAGGTAAAGTGGAACCTGCGCGATCGTCAGTTCTCGAATTGCAGTTCCCACAGAGAGGTCCCCTGTGCCCTGTATTCCAGCAGAGAACATCTTGCGCAAGGGTCTCTGCTGCGCGAGTCCGTTCAGATCGCAGCCAATTTTTTATCACTAGAGCCCTAGCCTCCGAGAATGTTCTATGGCTTCGCGTCTGCGGGGCGGGAGAAGATGTTTATCAACGATATGCCGTATTAGATCCCAATGGTTCATTCCGCTTTGGGGATCGTAGTATTCTTCCTTATTTCGATCGGGTGTCCACCTCATCATGTCCACCTCACTGATTTCGTAATTCGTCGGGCTTCTGTGTTGAGTGGCCGGGCAGTACACCGTGTATGCGCGAGAGGCATGACTGTATTCGACGCGCACTTCATGTTTATCTAGATCCCTAGTTTCCGGGTGTGTTCGATCGCCTCGCGTCTTTGGACTGGTCGGATAATCAAGTCAATATCTTCATCTTCGAGGAGTGTTAAAACCTCATCCCTATTGGGAGATAAACTCCCGAACATCGAGCAGGATACCTTCTTCATCAAATCAGATTCACTGATGGTGTAGTTCACCTCAGCCCTGTCGTCTGTGGCAGGGCGGTGAATTATGTACTTTTGAGTAGCAAAATGGTATTCGAAGTGATCTCCATACTTCCCCTTTCCGGGCGAGTGTGCTCGATTAGCCATCAGAGCCCTAGCCTCCGGGTGTGTTCGATTGCCTCGCGCCTTCGGATTGGATACAGAAGCACATCGTAACGCTTGTGCATGAGTAGCTCTAAGGCGCTCAGCCGCGTGTAGGCATGTCTGCCATCGGCAATCGCCATCATAACGTCGAATTCGGTAGCGGTGTACTTCACTTCGGCTCGTCCATTAGTGGCCGGGCGGTGAATTGAGTACATGTTAGAAACCACATCGAACTCTATGTGAGGGCCTCCTACGTGTAGATTGTGCATTAGAGCCCCAGTTTCCTGCGAGTGTGTTCGATAGCCTCGCGCCTGCGCGGAGGGGGGAAGTCTTGGGCGAATTTGGAGTATGGGTCTACACCCCCGTAGAGTTCTCGGTAAGCTGCGGCGAGATCTTCTTTCTTCACTTTGCCGATCCGCCACATCATCGCAGCAGCCGTGTTGTAGTGCAAGTCAAGCGAAGTTGCGGTGCCTACGGCGTAGGTACCCTTCGCGATGGCTGGTGTGTGGCTATGTCCTAGGATCGTTTTCTTCATTCTTCGCCTTCGTCGCAGCAATTGCGCCGCGTCTATCGGGTACGGGTTCCTTAACAACTTTGATCGCGACGTTATCCTCCCAGTTGTCGCAACAATTTACGTCACAGAAGTACAGCCATTTTGCTTCAAGCATCACGACAAACATGTAACCGCTGGAGTGCTCGCGTTCGATGCCGCAGGCGTGGCAGTTGTAGACGTAGGTATCCAAGCCCATTCGTTTCAGTCGGTCATCCGCCCCAAGGCGCGCTTGCCCAGGAGCGGGAGCGGCCGGGGGAGGTCTTTTTTTCGTCCGAAGTGCAACTTTGCGCTGCGTCCCCCAGGATGTGTAAGGATTTCTACCCATTTTTTGCCTTCGTCGCTGCGATAGCTGCTCTTCGGTCGCACTTGGCATCTTGAGGCGAGATGACAGAACGCTTCTTCCCGAGTAGGGCTTCGCCTAGGTTCTGCCACTCTTCACCATCGAAGACGTAGGTGATGGCCTCGCCTTTCTTGACAGCCATCTGGCCTTGCTCGGCAGTCTCCGGCAATTCATCGTATGCCGTCAGGACTTTGGCTCCGTCAATACTTAGAGAAGTAGGGTTGCCGTTAGGGCCTACGATACTGAAATCAGCAGGAGGATCAATATTGCGCACCTTGAACACTTGACCCGGGGTGTGTATTACTTTATCGAGGTCGTTGCCGTAGGCGTATGTAGCCGCGTTGCAGCCGGAGTCAACGGGCGGGGGCATGCCATGTATTTCACTTTCGTCAATATCGAAGTCCTTGCCTACGTCTAGAGGCAGAACTATAGTCTCGGGAGGATTGCAGTCAGGGCAATAAGGCTCAGCCAGCGCGCCCTTGCCAGCGATGTTCCAATACTCTACTGTTCCGCAAACAATGCACACGCTCATGGCGATCTCCAGACAGACGAGACCCGAGCCAGCGGGTGTGTGCGACAGTCCGGGTCTCTACCCAGAAGAGTTCTGGGTCTCAAGTTCTTTAGTCTAACCATGTCACTCAACGTAATTTTCTATGTTCCTGAGATCCTCGTGTAGCTCCGTCAGTTGCGACTTTGCGTCGAAGACTCCGAACGAGCCAAGCATGCACATAGCTATAACGGCAAGGTAAACAAGTCCCTCCACCCAGAAGAGTTTCGGGTGTTCCTTTTGATTGAATATCATTTCCTCTTCTCCGGGAAGCCACAGTGGTCACACTCATCTATGTCGCCATTGTCGTACTCGCACGCGCCCGTGGGAGACTTAGGACACATCCAGCCGTCTATGCAAGAGGGAGATGCCCACTCGTCCTTCTCGCGCTCGGCCTGCACGAAGTCGCGTCTCGCTTTGCCCAGCTTAGGCGTAAGCTCCTCGATCGCAATTTTGGCTGAGTTGAGATACTCCTGAGTCCTGGCCCTGAATGTCCCTTCGGGGTCAATCACGTCCCCTATATTCATCAACCCAAACAGGATATGCTGCGCCTCGTTTGCGCGAAAGGACAAACCTTTGACCATAGACTCGTTTGGGCAAGCCTTGCGTAGCCTGTTCTGTTCTCGATCTCTACCCATCTTCTTCTTCTTCCTCCGTCTCGCACTTGCACGGGCGTTGGATTACCGTGGACTTGAACGGGTCGATGCACCTGCACTGCCTGATTATGTTGCCACATTCGCATTTTACGATCTCGTGTCCGGCGTGGGGCATTACGGCTTTACCTTTGCGTGTTTTCGGTATATGCGAGAACCTAGCATCACGACTAGGTATGCCAAGAAACCCAGGGCCTTCGCTGGGGTGTTAACCCATAGGCCCACTGTAATGACTGGTGAAGCCAGCAACAGCATTATCAATAATCGACCCGGTTCTGGTTGTTTATCATACCAGTCGTGAAATCGCCAAATAAATTTCATCGTTTTAATCCTCTTTGTAGTTCTCTATCGCCGTCGCAACGGCGAGATTGACGACGTAACAGCAGCCGCCTGCTCCTTTGTGCGCTCTGCATGTATCGCGAGCGACCTGCGCTAGCTTCTGCTGCAAAGTCTTTTCCTCTTCCTTCGGTGTAAGTGTGATGTTCGGCGGACCTCCGATATCAAACCGAGCTTCGGGTTCTTCGCACTTGCACGGGCGCTGAATCGACACAGGTTTATCTCGATCTCCGCACAGGTTTGTGCAGCGGCACGGACTGATTACCTTCCCACATTCGCATTTAACGATCTCGTGTCCTGCGTGCATTATTTTTCTACTCCTTTCTGGACAGACTTGTCTTTGTAATGTTCTTCGAGGATATCGGCCATCTTTCGCAGGCCCGAAGGGATGTCGGGTACTTCGATGTGTAGCCCTTCAGAGCTATCAACGAAGATTCCGAAAGCGGTAGTGTCGAGCTTGACCCGGAAATCACCATCCTTCCAGAAGAAGTTGTCGATGGGAACGTCTGGGTTATCCCAATCGTCCGTGTAGAACTGGCTGCTCGTCCAACCCTCGTTGGTGTTTGTGTTTGTGACCACGGCACCCAACTTGATGCCGCACAGACAGCCCTGGTTTCCCGGAGGATCATTTGGTCCTCGCGCGTATACGTGTAGGACTTCGCACTTGCCGGGCTCGTGCGGATCGTGTTCACATGATTGGCACAGAACTATGAATTGGTTAGGATACAACTCCTGCACGTCTTCGGGGTGCTGGGACGAATCAAGCCTGACGATGTTGTAGGCACCGTCTACTCTTTCTATTATGCCTCGCTCGCCTTCCCAGGGAGCGGTCGTCACCCTAACTACGTCTTCAACTTTCGCCATATTCGATCTTCCTCTTTGTGTGCGCCACCAAGGCTTTGCGGCCTTTCAGAGGCGGTTCGATGATTGTATTGATTACTCTGTCTTCGGTGTCCCTTATAGTATCGTCTGTAGTTGACGATCCAGTAATCACTGTCCTGAACTTACCAATTTGCTCAGAGGCGATTTCGCCCTTCTCTTTCATTCTTGCGAAAGCCTCGGCGCATAGAGAGAACGCTTCGATGGGTGTCATACCGAAGCACTTGCTGTTCGGCGTGCGAGCCCATACAGCATCTCGTAACTCTTCTGTATTTGCTTCTTCTAGTATCTTGTCTTCATTCATTCTGTTCCTTCACTTTGCTCTTGAGAGCAGCGAATCCCCAAGTTACAAGGCCCCCAACAAGGAGTGCTGAGCCTCCTGCGAAGAAAAAGAAGAGGGTCTTGGAATCAGCAGCAGCCCCACTTAAGGCCAGTACCAGCACTACTAACCAAGACGCGAATCCTACCCCTATTACGTTTTTTGCTGTATTTTCTACAGCTTCAAAATACGATTTATTCATTCTAGTTCCTCTCTATTCTTTATTCTGTTCTCTCACATATTCCAGAATATCTAAGCGCTCTTTCTCGGCTTTGTTCAGGTCGATCTCAAAGTAGTTACCCAGGATTTCTTCAATCCGAAGATAAACAGGTTCCCACTCTCCAGTGGCATCATCGAAGATGCAGAGCTTCACGGGCGAGGCGTTGAGCTTCGTGGCTCTGACAGCCGCCCTCCGGCCATCTCCTTTCTTAGGGCCGAACTCGGCCTTGCACTCCAGCCAGTCAAGGAAGGATCCAATTGCCTGAGAGACTTCTTTATGCTCCGAGATTTTGTCAAGTTCCGGGGTCTTCGGGTACTCACTCATCTTTGATCTTCCTCTTCGTGTGTTCTATGGCGGCTCTGCGATCAATCGGGAGTTCTTCTGTGTTGTGCCGGTTTAAGGACTTGGGTTGAGGAGGTTTGTGCATCGCTCGGCGCTCTTCACGTTGGTCTTCCACAGACACCGTGGGGTGCTGGAGGTCGTACACCTCATCCACGCCCTGCATGTCGGAGCCGTCGGGCCACTTGTCCCAGAACTTCTCGTTGGCCTGCACGTAGATTGGGTAGTTGCCATGATCCCACCGATCGACTGCAACGATCACCCATCTGGCTCCCTGGTCCCAGCCTACTTTAAGGTATCGGTCAATGTCGCCTAGTGTTGCGGTCATGAGCTGATCTCCTCTTCGCACGGGTCATTATCTTTGTGGTGTAGACACAGATCGTAGTATTGGCCATCCCCTCCACATCTATATGTCCAGCCCCTTTTTTCTGCTTTGTTACGAGCGTCGTTTCTAGACTCGAAGGAAGTGAGTCCCCTAGCCGAGCATAGGCAATACGGGAAATCGCAAAAGATTTCATAGGAAGTTCGAATACTCACGAACTGATCTCCTTCATGTACTCTTCGTCGCACGGGTTACCGGGTTTGTCATTGTCTAAAGACACTAGGGCCAATGGCATGTCATCGAAAGGTTTTTCATTACAGACAAGGATGGCAATTCCTTGTTCCCAGATTTCGACGACCTGCGAGATCTTCATTTGCACATGTTTGCTGAGCGGGCGTCCGCAATTATGGCAGGGGATATCTCGGTCCAGACCCCTGTCTACTTCGACAGAGCAGTAGTCGCACAGCACTCGATACCCGACACCTTCGGGGTGCCTGTTCTCGTTGCCGCGAACACCCCCATAAAGCCCTACGCATCTCTCGCAATTATCCGGGTACATCTCGTAAGGCACGTTGTCGTGTCTACCCATGTAGAGCCTTCGAATGTGCCACTAGCCCCCGTCTATCGGGCAGAGGGATGGGCGGGATAATTCCGGCGTGTCTCTTGGCCACGGTCGCCGCTTCGATGCGGGTAGCCCAACTTATATTGTTTTCCTCGTCTAGTAAGTATTGTGAGCCTGTAATGTTACCACTTACTAGAAGGTGTTCAGCAGTCCAGCTATCATCGTCTTGATATTCGATAGCAAACACGCCGTCTTTGCCTTTATATTCCCCTCTAAAGGTGGTCGTCATATCCTTCAAGATATTTGCGGTCATGCCAGATTCCTCGAATGCTCAATAGCGGCTCGGCGATTTGTCATAGGTTCGGACGGCGAAGCTGGTTTGTCCTCAGGCGGGACTTTTCGTTTCCGATTAGTCCAACAGTTAAAGAGAATCCAAGCTGTCCAAGCAACAACTCCCACCACCAAAATTGTCCATCCGTTCATGATAACGCTCTCGTGTGCTCCACTAGCCCACGGCGATCAGGCAACGGGAAAATACCTGCGTGTTTCCTAGCTACTTCCATCGCTTCTTCGCGAGTGTCCCATCCAAAGCGACCTTCACTGTCTCTCACGATTGTAGCCGTTTTTACGGCTGTTGTTCTTATTCCTGGCCTGTCCCTTGGGATGCGTTCAACAGACCATCGGCCATCATTTTTGAGTTCAATGATGTATGTGCTTTTTTCCAGGGTGTCTCCTTCGAAGAGTGTCAGGTTCATTACAGATTCCTCGAATGCTCAACTAGCCCACGGCGATCCGTTATAATCACTGGTTTGATGGCAACTTTGCGCTGCGATGGCGAAAGCGCAAAGTTGCGCATGATTTCTTCTGCCTTGATATCAGGTCTGATTCCGGCTAGCACCTCTGCGGTCTCCCTAGCCTGTTCTTTGGTTGCGAAGTTCCCGTAATTTTTCATGTCAGCTTCGCCCTTAGGAAGACCTTCAATTGACCACGCCACACCTCTTTGAGCTATGGTGAACTGTCCCCCTGGACCCCAGAACGACTCTGACGGCGCTTTTCGATGCACATCTTTCTTGTACGCTCGCTTCAGTTTCTCCGCGACTTCTCGTAACGTCATTAAGGCTTCGCCTTTGTGTGCGCGATAGCTGCCTTGCGATCAGGCAGCGGTTGAACGGGCGGTGTAGCATCCACCCCTCCGACAGCTTCGCAAAGTTTTCCAAAGGTTTCGCATTGCGCTTTTCCGCACCTGCATTGCCATTCTCCGGGCTTGATGAATCCGCAAAGGTCTACGTCCTCTTTTAGATGGGATCGTAAGTTCCACATGGCGAGCCTCGTGGATAGCTTCCCCGGTTTGGCTTGCGCTCTCGACAGTGCCCTCTTCTTCATCGCTTCTAGTTGGTCATTCGTAGATTCTAGGCAGCTCGGCGCGCGCAAGAGGTTTTCGAGGATCTTCAAAAGTCCGTTATCCTTCTTGCTAGGAGTGCCCTTGCGGATCCAGGCGGCGACGGCGACGGTTATCACGCCTATCAATATTCCATAAATCATCCCGTAATCAGGTAGTTCCACGCCAGTCATGACTTACCTCTCGAATGTGCAACTAGCCCTCGTCTATCCGGCACTGCCTCTTCCATTTTCTGTTCGAAGAAAGGAGTTGAGACCACAAGATCTTTTGGGAACCGGGATATGTCTGTGACCCAGCTCTTATAGTCTTGCCCCATGAAGCATCCTGCGATCTCGCCTTTTTCGTTTCTTGTTACCGCGAAGCAATCATTTAGCGGGCCGTCATGGTCTTTGGGTCGCACGCACGGTAGACCCTCGCTGGGGTATCCCATACCGCACGCGCCGAGACGCTCCAGCTTCTCTTCTATGTCCTCTTTGAAGCTGCTCATGCCCTCGCCTTCGAATGTTCAACTAGCCCCCGTCTATCGGTTGTTGTCTCTACCTTCGGCTCCGAAAATACACGGCCGTTCTCCTTCCGTTCCTTGAAGAGAGGCGTTGAAGTCACGATATCGTCAGGGAACTCGGATTGGTCTGTTACCCAATTCTTGCCGTCGTGTTGCATGTAGCAGCCAACGACTTCGCCTTCGGGACTCTCCACGAGAGCGAAGCAGTCACGAAACGAATTATGGTCCTTCGGACGAATGCAGGGTAGCCCTAGGTCAGGATATCCCATGCCGCACGCGCCAATTTGCTTTAGCTGCTCTTCTATCTTCATTACTTGTTCCACCTCTTGCGGCAGTTGCGGCACCACTGCCAAGCCCACAGGAAGTCGCTAGTTAGATCTCCACAACGTTTGCAGTGAATGGTCATCTAATCGACTCCGGCACATTACATGTTGCGGCGCACGGTTGATCCCACGCCGCCGCGTGACCAAGGAGTATTCCAGCCGTGAAGAAAATGCCGAGCATTGCGGCGAGTAAAATGAATAAAGCACCGACCGAAACCTTTTTCTTTTCCTTCTTCTCCACAATGGCTTCGAAGGAGTAGTCGTCGGTAAGTCTTCCCATACCCCATCCCTGAGAGTCACGGATGTAGCCGTTTTCCTGAACTACCACTTCGATTTTCTTGGTTCGGCAGACATCTCCGCTCATCTTGGGCACTCCTTATGGGTCAACACACGAACAGTGTTCTTCGCTGGACATTGCTCTCTCAGTGAATTCCGGCGCATACATTGTTGTGATGCCGTTAGATACCAAATCCCGGCTACTTTCCAAACATCGGATACCTCGTAACTCCGATCAGGCCAGTCATGCCCTAGAAACCAACACAAAAATCTATTCATGTTTTGTGCCTCCACTTGATTCATACACAAACAACCAGCATATGCCAAATACAATAACTCCCACTGCGCTACCACACACTATAGGGGAGGGGACGTAGTTAAGCGAAGCTACCCAAGTGAAAAAGGCCGTGAGAGTAGCAATCGCTGCGAAGATCGCCGCTGTTTTCAAGAAAGACTTTTGCACTCTATTCATTGCCTTCGTTTGACGCTCTTCACTCATCCTTCTATCTCTCCCATCGCATCGCGGGCCAATTGCTTGGCTGCTAGTTGTGTTTCCTCATCCGAAACCTTCACAGAAGGGTATCGGCTGTTCCACGCCTCGATTGGGTCATCGCACCCGTCAACCACGTAAGGACCCGTCGCGTGACAATGCAGGCATTCAATAGCGACATCGCCGTCGTTCATTATGGTCTCGGTTTCTCGGCAGCCGCAGAAGGGGCACGGCAAAGCAGGTCTCCACACCTTGAAGACCAGATCGGGCAGCGAGTCTCTGGAGTAAGCGCTGGGACGGCGGGCGCAGGAGTTCTTCTTGAACCCTGGTTCCGGTATCCACAACGCAACCTCGTCTTCGCTGATCCAGATATGTTCTGCTTCCGGGTTTCCACAGCTCGGGCAAGTATCACTCATGAGTTAGCTCCTGTCCTGGCGGCTGCCACTTGCCTTCCGTGTCCATTGTCCAGCCGAATCCTTTCAATCTGCGGCCCTTAATAAGATCTACCACTTGGCCTAGGTCGATGCCGTGTTTGTCGAGTATCTTGTCCATCTTCGGACCTGTCCCCATTCCGTCCCACGAGTCAACTGCGTGTCGCATGTCCAGCAAGGTCTCGCAGAACTCTTCGTCTGCCATGACGGCGCGACCTAAGGCTGTGCGTCGTTTTTCCAGCGCAGTGTCTACTTTTGATCTGGGCATTATGTCGAGATATCCTTCATGAAGTCACTGTCGCACGGGTTTTCGGGAGCCTTCGCGGGGCTGAAAATCTTGTGACTTCCCGTGCCACTAAGAGGGTCCTTGAAAGATTCCTCGGCTGTTCGGGTGGCACAATATCTTTTGACTTCGCCCGGCTCCGGCCTCCACAACTCAAACTCACACAAGTCCACCCAGACGTGCTGGGCTTCTGCTCTTCCACACTTGGGGCATAGTTCCGGTCTTCCCACGATTAGGAAGTCGGTATCTTGTTCTAGATCTTTTATCATCTCCGACATAGAGATTCCTTCGTCGCGCGTCTCCCCGATTAGGAACTCCCACTCTACGATGATCTTGCCTTCGCTCATGACGAGATGTCCTTCATGAAGTCACTGTCGCACGGGTCATCGGGGAGCGTGGTCACCGTGCAGAAGTATGCTCTATCTTCGCGGCACCGGGTTTCAATAGCGTCATCCTTTAGTTCGTCATTGTCAAATGTCCAACGTCGGCGCACCTCGCAGATTCTTACATCGCAGCCCTGGTCCTGGGCGTCGTCTATCTCCGACTGAGACAGATTGAAGTGAACGTTGTAGTGCTTGCCGCAGTGCTTGCACGGGTACCTGTCCAAAGCTCTCTCCAGAGTCTCGTCCCGCAAGACAGCCTGTAGGGCAAGCCATCGCGGGTCTTCCGAGGAAAGCCCATTTACGAAGACTCCGACAGCCGCGATGTCGAACTCATCTTTACCGAACCTCGTCATGACGAGATGTCCTCCATGAAGTCACTGTCGCACGGGTCATCGGGTTCCTTGGACTTGTACATTTCCTCTATTTCGCGGGTACTCAAGAACTCATTGTCTGTGGTCATGGCTACGATTTCGAGGTAAGGTCCTATGGATAGTATGGGAAGCTCCTCTAAGTCCTTGCAGATGAAGACCCCATAACCCAAGGAACGTAGAAACTCCACCTCTTCGGCTGATGCTATCGCGTGCTGCTCATATAGGAACCCGCACTTCTTGCACTTGCCCGGCGGTAGTTCCTGTATTTTCTTCCTTTCTCCCCTCATGTCGATATCTCCTCCATGAAGTCTTTGTCGCACGGGTCTGCGGCTTCGACAGCGAAGGGACGGCAGATCCAGTAAAATGCCTTTGCCTCCGTTGTCACAGGGTGGATACTGCACAGAGCCCACTTGCCTTCACCGGGAGCCTCCACGATGAGTTCTCCGTTCTCCCAATAGAACTTGACGCCATCAACCTCAAGTGACTGGTCGTTTGTGTCCCTGTCATACGGGAAGAGAGCGAGCGAACCCGGGAGGAAGGGGAACTCCCAGGTCATGTGTTTGGCCGTGAATCCGCATTCGCCGCATTCGTAGTGTCTGACAGCGAATTCTCTCACGACGAGATCTCCTTCATGAAGTCACTGTCGCACGGGTCTTCGGGTTCCTCGTCATCTTCTAGCTCATCGAGGTTTAGTCTTTCCCTCTCTTCTCTGACTTTCTTGAGTAGAAAAGAAAGATCGGGCTCCTCCATTTCGAGGGGTGCCTCACGGGCAATATCGTCGAGAAGGGTGGAGACGGCTCTACGACCTAGGTCCTTGACAGCATCGTCCAGAACTTCGCGGCGGAGTTCGTCGATCGTGTCCATTTCCTCCATCTCCAGTTTCTCCATACCCTCTTCCTCCCAAAGGGAGTCTGATTTGGTTTGGTCATCTTTCACGATGAGATATCCTCCATGAAGGCACTGTCGCACGGGTTATTGGGCGCGGGTGCGGGGGTGACTACGCAGCGAAACATCAGCCAAGTTATTTCAAGAAGGTTTTCGTCGTCCACTGGAAAATCTGGCCCTTCGCAAATCAATACGGTATTTCCAAGTTCTCTCTTTCGTTCAATCTCCTTGCCGTAAAGGTGTGAGTGTTCGTTATTGGGCGTGCTGCACCACGCGCATGGGCGGGAGTCGTAACAGGCTAGCTGCTTTAGGTACGCTCTCTCTTCGGGCTCCAGAATTTCCTCCATTTTCTTCCTCATGACGAAATGTCCTTCATGAATTCATCGTCGCACGGATCTTCGTCTGCGCCGTGTATGCACAGCACCATATCTTGGCGTTTGTCATCCATGCAGATAGTTCTGATATTGCCTATGTCCATCTCTTCCATCACATCGAAGGGAATCCACTTGTGCTTGCGTAAATCTCGGAAGCAGACCACACAGGAAAGCTCGCCTCCACTTCTATTGAGATCGTTTGCGCAGTCGTCACAGACGACTCTGCCAGAGAAGAGCATTTCATCCCCGGGCGTTCCGCCTTGCGTACCTAGGCAGCGAGTGCAGCCGTCTACTGGGTGTGTGAGGCTGGGGCGTCGTTGCATATTAGAATGGCTCATGCCTCCTCCTTCAACCCTACAGCCAGAACTCTAGTTGGCGCAGGCTCAGCTTCCCGCTGGGCAACCAGTCCCGCCTCAACTGCACTCAACGCTTCGACCTCGACTTGGCCTATTACCTTGTCATTCAGGAACCGCAGATCAACTAGATATTTCATGACGAAATATCCCCTTCTTTCTGCAATAGCTCTTTCGTGTGTGCTATAGCTTTTCGACGGTTTACTTGAGGTTCCCGTTTGGCCACTTGTTGTCTGTAAAGATTCCCCATCGGGTCATCTTTATAATCCCATATCACCGGGTCATCTTTGAAATCCCCTACTATTTTCTTCGCGACAGCCCTCATGACGAGATGCTCCTCAGGTACTCTGCGTCGCATGGGTCGCTCACATTGGAGCGGCGGCAGATCCACATGGTGTAGGGCATGCCCTCGCGGGTTACAGTATAGCTGGAACACGGTGACCAGTGACCGGCGTCATCGCCATCGTGGACTTGTACCGTAGGGCCGTCGTCGCCCCAGAAGGCCACGCGCGGAGGTCCCCCGTCACCAGGGATCGGAGGGTTGTCGGGGTCCGGTCGCCATTCGGCGGGTACCCCGCCCATAGGTTCGGCGTGAGCGATATCGGTTGGTGAGTGGTAGAAGACGAAGGATCGGTGGGCTTCGCCGTTGAAGGCGGTTCCGCACTCCCAGCACAGGTCGTCCCAATTGAAGGGGAGGTTCTCAGAGCACGGGTTCTGGCCGCGACGCGGGCCTCCATCTCCCCGGGGGGACGTGACGACGGCTAGGTCGTGGAAAGTCACTCCGCTGCGTTGCTTACCGTTTACACCCATGTTGCTCATCCACCTTCAGCTTTTCCTTCGTAGCTGCTACAGCCTCTCTCCGCCGGTTAGCGGTCCTACTAACTTCCTCTCGTCGCATAGCCGCATCAGCCTTTTGTAGCACCAGCAGCTCGTCTTCCACACGCTCTAATTCCACAATGAATACAGCACGTTGGCCCCCGTAGGTGCCACCCGTCTCGATCTTCCGCTCCAAGTCGGCATACAGCGAGACCAGCCCATTCCTCTTCGGAACTCGCCACCTTGCCTTCCTATCGGACAAAGCCGCTCGAAACTTGAGCCATGTGTCTGCTATCTTCACAGCTATCCAGTACGCGCATAGAGGGCACAGAACGCATAAATAGTCCACGGTGTGGCCCACGCCACGAGCCCACCGTTGAACGGCCATCCTAGCGTGTGTGTGCGCTCTCTTCCACATCCTCGTCTCGGCCTCTCCCGTAAAATCTAATTTACTGGACCTTAGAGCCCCATGTTGCGGTAAAGCCTAATATATTGGGCCTTACTCGCTTGGGGTTTCGAGTCTGAGGCTTTCGCTCAAAGTAGTTCGCTTCCCTTTACTCGCTGCGCCCTTCGTTTGGGTGTCGAACTCCAACAGCTCTTCTCTCTTCTTGTTGAGGGCCGCGATATTGGCATCCAGTTCCGCGAGGTTATCGTGTTGCTTTTCCCGGCAATTCGCAAGTGCTGCGTCAACTGTCGCGAGCCATGTTACGGGTACTAGCTGCACGTACTCGACTGTTGGGCCGTCTTTGAAGGGGGTCAAACCAACCACGTCCCGCAGACCCACACCCACAGTAAACTTTCGTTCTTTGTCCCCCGGGGTCGAACCCCCGGATGCCATCCACGTTTTCGCGTAAAGCTCTTTCATCATTTCGTCCTCGATTTATGGTTAAAACGTCAATCACTATGAGCAAAGCTCCGCTTATGCAAATTCTGTGCCTCACCCACTGTGCAGCCCGGGAGCCCTGGCCACCGGCCACCGTTTAGCGGCTGCCTTACATGTACACCAAGAGGGCCAAGAAGGACACCAGAATCCCTAGGATTACCCAGTGCTTCCGGGGGATTCCTGTTTGCCTGTGCTCATTTAGTCTACTTCCGTTCATGGGTTTCTCCTTTGTCCGCAGATGAGCGGCCAGGACAGATCCAACCTGACGCCCATGCGCCCGTCATAGTAGACGACGCTCATCCGTTCATTGTACACCCAAGTCCGCCAAGCTCAACCCTTTCGAAGACCTAGCTTTTTCTCCCCCGCCCTACCGTATCTCCTCGTGCGTCCACGAATCATCAACCGATCAGGCTTTTCGCTGCGGGCATCCGCCTGTGAGATGGGGACGAACTCAGGTGCATTACTCATTGGCGCAGTGTACGCAATAACACTCCGAGGAATTACTCCTTTCCTCTATCTTTGGTCTTTTCCTGTCCCGGATCAGGTACACAAGGAGCAGAGAGAAGAGGATGCCTGCGGACATGCCCATAATGAAAGCGTCAAATAGGGTCATTTGTCGTACACGTTCTGTCTACTTCCGAAGTACAGATCTAGCTCCATAACCTCAGGTCGATCGTACATCCGATTCCTGTGGCCGCACTTGGGGCAATCGAACTGTCCTTCTCCCTCATTCCAGTAGTCTCCCCCGCTGCAACTGTAAGGGCTAACGTAGTAGTGGGTCTGGATGTAGACCAAGTTTCCGATCCGGGATTTTTTACCACACCCTTTGCCGTAGCAGTTGTTGGTGCAGGTGACGTACTTCCTACTTAGCGCTTCGGCCTGCGCAGCCCTGAGTTCCTGTCGTTGTGTTTCGACAACTTCAAGTCTCTTTTCGATCTCTTCCAATTTCATCAGGCTCCTCCCGGTCCGCCGGTTCCGTTCCCTTTATGAATCTTCGGTCAAATAATCCAAGTTCTTGACGATCTTAGTGGCAGCCGTTTCGATGTCATCGTCACTGGCATCTGGTAGCGCCTTCTTTACGAACTCGCAAGCATGTCGTTTCAATTCTGCCTTAGCCCTATCCGACTCTATCGGGAGAAGCTCTCCAAAGAGGGAAACCCGGACGCTCTGGTAGGCATCTACGTAGTGCGAGCGCATATCTGTGGGAGCACATTCTCTCCAATGCGTGATGGCGTCGTCGAGATAGACTTTGATTCCCTCTTCTGTGAAGGGTACTGTGTTGTCGTGTGACTTGACCGTCATGATTGATTCCTCTTGAATGTGACGGCTCTCTGGGAGAGCCTGCGCTTGAATGATTTGATCGCGTCCCCGAGCGCTATGTATGCCACGGTGCCTACTGATCCCCCTAAGACGAGAGTACCCACCCACAAGACGCACTCGGCCGAGGAAGGCAGGCTAACTGCTTTGAGCATCTCGGCGAAGCGCACGAAGAATTCTTCTGTCATAGCTCACTCCAGAAAGGGTGCATTTGGAATATAGGTACGCAGTTGTTGATCTTAGGTCCTCTGGAGAAGATGACTACTCCTCGAACCACTTCCTCTCCGCGATCGAATGCTGCCTGCATAGCGTCTGTCATCGACTTGCCTGAAGTGAGCACATCGTCCACAACGAGATGTACTTCTGACTCTGGGTCGATGTACTTCTCTAGCGCTTTGGCGAACGGAATGCCTCCTTTGGGAATGCTCTCTACAGACTTGAAGGATACGTGTGCTACCATCCTGGCGAAGCACTCGATATCTTCGTTTGTCAAGTTATCGCATTCGATCTTGAAGATGCTGGAGCCGCCGTTAGACAGTGCAAAGTCGAACAGTTGGAAAATGCCCTGCCCATCGTTTTCAGCACTCGCCATGTCGAGTCCAATCAGTAAGATCTTCGTGGCAATAGATCTCCATGTGACGTTCTGCTCTCGTCTGCCCGAACACTGTAACACGGTCGTTCACGATGGCGTCCCCGATCCCGTAGAGCAGGAACGATACCAGCGACCATGATACCGGTAAACCACTTCGTATCCATAAAACTTTCGTGTCGAATAGTCATAGTGCTTCTTTAGTCTAGCGACGAAAAGAGTTGCACATGAGTTGCTTCTAATTTGCTCTAAAAATACGAAAAAGCGAGTTTGAGGGGAACTCTATTTCATGGGACTATCGGGGCGGGCCGGGCGGGCGACGAGTGGTCTATTCGTCTTCGTAAGAGGAGTTGGCGTGGACCCCGAAAAGCTCTTGGTTCTGTTGGCAACCCGAGCGGTCTTCTCCGCATTCACAAATGGGTCCTAGCTTTTCGGTTTCACCTTTGGTATCTTCCTCTCCATACAGAGATTCAAAGTCGTCTCTGGTCATCCGATCGGGGTCAATCACCTCAGCTAAGATCCCTACGCACGGAACATGACCATACTCTGGATGGAAGGCCACGATTCGATTGGTGTTTATCACTTCCGCATGCTTGAGTTTGCCGTCGGAAGACACGACTTCTATCACGTCTCCCTTATTGGGAATGTCGTCTCCCTCTAGGGGCTCTACGATCTCGATAAGCAAAGCGCCACGATTCTTGCGCTCTTGGATATCAGTAATCCGCTCCTGAATGTTTTCGTAGATCTGTTCTACAGTGTTGGGTTCACTCATTGTCGGAATCCCACACTACCCTGACGTTCTTGGCATTGAACAGTCCCATCGGGGAGATGTACTCTCGGCCGAGACCTGCGAGATCCTCAAGGTTGACTTGGAGCCTCTTCTCGAAATCTGCCTGATAGATTAGTTCCGAACAATACAAAGCCTTGACTCCGAAAGCAAACTGCACGTCGTAGACGGCATCCTCGAATTCTTGGCACTTGGCGATAACGTCCTGTGTGTACTGATCGTCCCATGCAGTGCATTCGAGAAGGACGACTCTATCAGCCTCTTTACAGATGTCGAAGAAGTGGCTTTTTGTGTAGTCGGTATGAGTCATTTCCGCAATCTCGTAATCGCCGGGTGAAGTGAATGGCCTCACAGGAGCAGTTAGTTTGGATAAACACAAGGCTGCGTGGGCAAAGCCCCCAGGAATAAGAAGGGATGTGAGTTTCTTCTTGTCCAGGGTCAGGATGATATGACCGGGCTCTAGCTTCTCGTAGCCTGCTCGATACTTATAGCCCCTCAGGGACGTATAGTACGTCGTGAATCGGATGTACGGGATTACGTGCTTGAGGAGCCAACTATAGGCTCTCGTGTTCATAAGCCACACTGTTATTCTTCGCATGATTCCCCTCCGGGGCTATTCTTTATCGAGCTTGGGCACGAGGCGTACTACTTTCCCTTCCTCGTTTTCGTCTTCTTCGTCGTCGTTCAACCATTCGGGACATTCGAATCCTGCGTCGTCAAGCATGAGCCTAACTTCTATTCGTCTCATGAGCATCTCGTGCTCAAGTAGAGGACCGAGTTCATCCCAGATCACTGCGATGCTTTTCACAGCCACCCAACCTAGTCCGCACAGGACAATGCCTATGAAGAAGAGACCAAGAGCTACCACTGTCAGCGCTATTACTATTCCCAAGGCCGATCCTCAGAAGAACCTTGTCCCCATAGGGTATACTTTAGTGTCCACCACAGTTTAGCTACCGCTGTTTCTCCGGGTCTATTTCCATATTTTTCCTGTTTTGGGCAGGGGATCGCGATAGAGCATCGCACCTCTCCTAGAGCGTTAGCGCGCGTGCGAACCCTCTGGGCCTCTTCTGCTATTCTCTCAGCCGTCTGTGTTTCACCGGCAATTTCGGCAGATCCCGATAGGATTGCAGCAGCGTCCTCCCCTTCTTTAGAAAGGATAGGGCTTGTACAGCTTGTCAGGAAAGCTATTAGGACCAGAATACTTAGACGTGATGGTTGCATGTTAGTTAAAAGAGGGGATAGCTGCATGAATAGACCTCTTTGTTTCACCTGAAACGGCTGCGATCACCTTCTACGTCATGTTTAGTCCACAACCTGTAACCCCGCACCGCTAGTAAAAGAAATACGAGATTGTTTAGTAAACCTGTCGGTGACTCGATTTGAAAGCAGAAGATCAGCCAGAAGAAAGAACCGGCGAAACCCCATAACCACCCTGTTTTCTTATTGTTCCCGAGTTGCCACTTGGCCAGGAATCCGCAGATCATGGCAAGTGCCCCGATCGACTCCCGGATCCAATCTATTTCCTGAAGCAGATTCAGGATCTCCGTAAAGGTCATGCCACTCTTCCTCAGTCATGTCTTCAACATCTTCGTTTTTGGGGTGTGCGTATATCAGTAACCAGTTCTCACCTTCGGTAGGGCACACAAGATCGAACATACAGATCTCGTAAATGCGACCGTTTAGAGGGAATAGCATACCAGTAACGGGGGTGTGGAGGATAGCTTCAGGGCGAATGCAGCAGTAGGCGTGCTCTTCGTCAACCTCACACCAGCTTGTTTGGTCATGATAATCTATCCAGCGATCTTTCAGAATTTCAGCTATTGTTTCCTCTTTCATTTAGCTTCCTAGTGTGCTCGATAGCACCACGCCTGTCGGTTACCGGCTTAGGTTTAGCCTGTGGCAACTTTGCGCTGGTTGGGCGAAACTTCTTGAAGCTGCTGGGGGTTTTAGGTATCGAACCAAAGTTGGGATTTTTGGAAGACATGCGACCTGTTTTGGTTCCTGTCATCGGATCTTCGGTCGAGGGCTCACCTGTCATTTTCTTCGCTTCTACTATCCGTTTCCTCAAGGAGTTGATGGTAACGTTATAGTCATCCCTGTTAGTTCTAAAGTTCTCGTCGCTCGCGACAGACTTGGCTAGACCATCGAGCTGATCGCTCAGAAGTTTCAGAGTCTCTTCCTTGTCCACAAGACTTCTACTTTGTGCGATTCTCGACCTGTTCGAGCACCTTACCCAGAGCTGCGAAAAGGTCGAGAGACTCTTTGTGCTCGACAATCATCGACTCAGCAAACGCGAGCCCTTGTTTGTGAGCACGAAAAGCGAAGTCCTGTAGAGATTCCTCTTCCCCTGCACGGATACAAGAGTCCGTTCCGACACAGACCTTGGTGTTATCAACCAAGGTCTTGTCCTGTTCTGTGATGATGTGAAAATTGATGGAGTAGGAATCCGTGATGACAAACTCCACACCGTAGCCGTTATTGAGCCATACAGTTCTAGAAACGCTAAAGCCCATTGTCTTCTCCTTGAGTTTCAAGTATCTTTTCTTTGGTGGCCTCTACGGCCGCACGTCTACCTTCTATGAATTCAGACAGTCTCTTCTCGATTACGCAGAACCGGGAGTCGTTCTCTATGTTGTGCCCCTCGACTCGGTTGATTTCTTCGTTTAGGTTCTTGATGCACTCTCTCAAATCTTTATGAGAGTACGTGTCCGCTCCGGGACTAAGCGATAGGTCGGCTGCGTGACGGCCGCAATTATCGCAGAACCCGGAACTCGTCAGTATTCCACCAGTCATACTGCTGTCGCAATAGTGGGTACCTTCCCCGGTATCGA